>TARA_R110002012_G_scaffold263456_2_pt1 | contig 276259 bp, 232 predicted proteins | sample TARA_R110002012 | Tara Oceans TARA_R110002012 (sample SAMEA4396515) | marine metagenome | biome: Westerlies Biome; feature: [DCM] deep chlorophyll maximum layer (ENVO:01000326); material: water (ENVO:00002006), including particulate matter (ENVO:01000060) such as... | depth 40 m
TCACTTTTCACTTTCCACTTTTCACTTTTCACTTTTGACCCTACAAATGTTTCCCCATTAGTTTGTTGTGCATATAAACCGCTGCACTATCAGACAAACTCGCCACATAACAACAAGTATTTAGCACTATTTCATACACGGAAACATTCTCTGTTTTTTGATACACTGCGGGTAAGTTTTGTATTAAAAGAGCATCATAATTTGATGCATTACTTGTTTTTCTATTCATCAATGCCGTGGTATAAACGTCTAGAATATCCGAGATGATTTTATAGCCCGCAATTTCTTTATCCAACACTTCCTGAGACTGATAAATTTTTTCAACACTAATTTTTATAATGTCGGCAATTTGTGCCTTATAGTTGCTTTTATCCAAAAGTGATACTGTGAATTCTCCTTTTAAAATAGCCTCTTCGTTCTCTAAAAAAACGGCAACAGCATCGGCAATTAAGGTATTGATAGCTAGTGCTCGCAGGTAACTTAAACGATCTTTCATATGCACCATAGCATTGTACTTTTTAGTATTAATGCTATCTTTTACTAATTTTATCAAATATTCTAAAGCAAATTCTTCAGAAATTAAACCCAAATTAATACCGTCTTCAAAGTCTATAATGGTGTAACAAATATCATCAGCAGCTTCCACCAAAAAAGTTAAAGGATGTCTTGAAAAACTTAGGTTTTCTCCTGCTCTAGTTTGTACCAAGCCCAACTCTTGAGCAACATCCATAAAGGCATCTTTCTCGCTTTGAAAAAAACCAAATTTTTTATCCGCTATATGTTCTGTGGGTTTTTTGGGTAAGCTTTCTTTCGGATATTTCATAAAAGCACCTAAAGTACCATAACTGAGTCTTAAGCCGCCTTCAACGCCTTCTCTTGAGGCCGTTAGAAGTCTAAATCCGTTGGCATTTCCTTCAAAATCGATGATGTCTTGGTACTGTTTTGCTGTCAGTTGGTTTTTATATTTTACCCCTTTTCCTGATACAAAAAATTCGCCAATCGCCTTTTCTCCACTGTGCCCAAAGGGCGGATTTCCGATGTCGTGCGATAAGGCGGCCGCCGCAACAATCGCTCCAAAATCGTTAATTTGAAACCCGTGTATTTCCTTTAAATAGGGATGTTTTTCTAATATTTTTTTTCCTGTAATGCGTCCTAGGCTGCGCCCCACTACCGATACTTCTAAACTGTGGGTTAGTCTGGTGTGTATAAAATCGGTTTTTGAAAGTGGAATTACTTGTGTTTTATCCTGTAAACTTCTAAACGCAGATGAAAATATAATTCGATCATAATCAACTTCAAAACCTAAACGAGTTTCATCTTGTTCTTTTCGCAATCTTTTATGTGTATCACCCTGCCGTTTTAACGAAAGTAATTGTTCCCAGTTCATTTACTTATTTTTTGTGCAAGATACATTTTTTTTAAAACGAGCATATTCATGACTGTATCTTAATATAGTGCTAACCTTATATTTACATCTAAGACTTTACTTTGTAGCTAAATTCATAGCCTCTTTAAAATGCGTAGAACACTACTATTTAGCTTTTTTATTTTAAGTACAATGTGTGTATTTTCACAAGAAAACGCTTCTATATCTGGAAACTTATCTGATGAGAATTTTGACCGTGAGCCACTTTTATTTGCAACGGTCAAACTAAAAAATACCTCTAAGGTTACCCAGACAAATTTTCATGGTAATTTTGAGTTTTCTGACCTACCCCCTGGCACTTACACCCTTGTTTATAGTTTTTTAGGATACGATACAAAGGAAGTAAGTATAGACTTAAAAAACAATGATATAGTCAGGGTTAGTCATCAATTGAGCCAAAAAAATATACTTCACCAAACCCATACTTCTGAACCTATAGGTACAGACACAAGTGAAAAACCAAAGCGAGAAAGGTAAAAAACATATTAGCTTAATGATTCCTTAATCTTAAGCTTACTTTAAATTAGCAGTAATAATCGAAATTTGTGCATGTCTTAAGACTAAAGTGAGTTCATTGTACACATTGGTTTTTGTCGACTAAGTATTTGAATATCACAAGCTACCTTTGGCCAAGGTAGCTTTTTTGTTTTATTTATTTATCTAATAACATTCACAAAACATTAAGTTAACATTGGTTTTAGTTCTTTGTGCCTGACAAAAACCAAGTATTATGAATAGTGCATTTAGGACCATGGTCCTATTCTTATTTTTCGTTCAAGCTTCCCATGCTCAAGAAACAACCAATACCTCTTTCGGGAAAGGTATTTTTAATATCGTAGGGAAAGACAGTACTTGGAGCATGAAAATTGCCACAAGAATGCAAATTTTAAGTGTTTTTAATTATGAAAAAAATACAAGCGGTGAATTCATCAATCAACCCTCCAATTTTGCGATTCGACGGGCGCGTTTAAAATTTGACGGTTTCGCCTATTCCCCTAAATTAGAATACAAATTAGAATTAGGACTATCTAATCAAGATATTTCTGGAGGTTCTATATATACAGGGAATGCACCCAGGTATATTTTTGATGCTGTTTTAATGTGGAATTTTTATGAAAATTTTGAGTTTTGGCTAGGCCAAACTAAACTACCAGGGAACATTGAACGTGTTATTTCTTCAGGAAATTTACAACAAGTAGATCGCTCTTTATTAAATAGAAGTTTTAATATTGATCGCGACATGGGTATTCAACTTCGGCATAAAACAAATCTCACAAAGCATTTTTTAATGCGTGAAATACTAGCCATATCGCAAGGTGAAGGTAGAAATATTACGGTTGGTAATTTTGGAGGCTACCAATATACAACTCGTTTAGAGTTATTGCCCTTTGGCACCTTCGAAAACGGAGGAGATTATAGTGGGGCTGATTTGAAAAGGGAAGAAAATGCCAAGCTGCTTTTAGCGGTTACTTATGATTTTAACAATAACGCCGTAAAAACTCGAAGTAATCAAGGTAGTTATATGTTAAATGATACTGGCTTTTATGAAACCGATATTCATTCACTTTTTGTAGATGCCATGTTTAAGTACCAAGGCTTTTCTTTTATGGGAGAGTATGCCTTAAGAAATGCTGATGATGCTATGGCTAAAAATTCTGATGGTACCCTTACGGGCGATATGGTACAGGTAGGTAGTGGTTTAAACCTTCAGTCGGGCTACCTTTTTGAAAATAATTGGGAAGTTTCGGGTAGGTATACCAACGTGACCCTAGATGAAATAAGCAATGGAGAAAGCATAGAAAATCAATATACGGTGGGTCTGTCAAAATATATTGTGGGCCATAAATTAAAAGTTCAAACAGATTTAAGTTATCTTACCATTGCTAACAATTCTGATGAACTCATGTATCGCCTTCAAGTAGATATACATTTTTGATAATAAATAACTTTAACCTAACATTATATTTGTAATTTCCTTTAATATTTGCAAACTAATTTTTTCTTAAAATATGGATAATATTTACCTATTGATGATTATAGCCCTAGCCGTTTTAGCAATCGCTGATTTGGTTGTAGGTGTTAGTAATGACGCAGTAAACTTTTTAAATTCAGCTATTGGCTCAAAAGCCATATCGTTCAAAACCATCATGATTGTAGCGAGTGTTGGAATAGGCTTAGGAGCTATCTTTTCTAGTGGAATGATGGAAGTAGCTCGTAAAGGAATTTTTAATCCTAACGAATTCTATTTTAATGAAATCATGTTCATTTTTATGGCGGTGATGATTACGGATATTCTTCTATTAGACTTTTTTAATACTATTGGAATGCCTACCTCAACAACAGTTTCAATCGTTTTTGAACTTTTAGGTGCATCGGTAGCTATGGCGCTTATAAAAATTGCAAATGATAATGGCAGTTTTACAGACGTTGTGAATTATATAAATACCGAAAAAGCCACAGAAATTGTCTTAGGAATTTTACTCTCTGTGGTCATTGCTTTTTCTATCGGTGCTTTTGTACAGTGGATTTCTAGATCCTTATTATCCTTTAATTTTGAAAGACAGCCCAAATGGGTTAGTGCTGTATTTGGTGGATTTGCACTATCTGCAATGACCTATTTTATTTTAATGAAAGGTATTGGTGGAACCGCATACGCTAGTCAACAATTTGCGTTTTTGGACGGGATGACTATTAAGAATTATCTTGAAGCCAAAGCATTTACACTCGTTATAGGAAATTTTATAGTATGGTCTATACTTTCTTATTTATTTATACATATCGCTAAATTTAATATCTACAAAATTATTATTGGTGTGGGTACCTTTGCATTGGCATTGGCCTTTGCCGGTAACGATCTGGTGAATTTTATTGGGGTACCAATAGCCGCTTGGCAATCGTATGAAGCCTGGGCAGCTTCAGGAATTCCTGCAACAGAATTTGGCATGAGTATTTTATCTAATAAAGTAGAAACTCCTACGCTTTTATTATTTATTTCAGGGATTGTTATGGTTACTACCTTATGGCTTTCCAAAAAAGCAAGATATGTTGCTGAAACAGAAATTAATTTAGCCCGAGAAGGTGACGGTAAGGAGCGTTTTCAGCCAAATTATTTATCGCGAACTATTGTTAGGTTTGCTGTAGGAATTTCAACGATAACCTCATCCTTTATCCCAAAAGCTGCACAAAGTAAATTAGACAAACGCTTTAGCAAGCCTGTTATTGAAATGGCAAAAGATAAAACCTATGAAATGCCTGCTTTTGATATGGTTCGAGCTGCCGTGAACCTTATGGTTGCAGGTATTCTTATTTCTATTGCAACATCGTACAAACTACCCTTATCAACCACATATGTAACCTTTATGGTAGCGATGGGTACTTCCTTAGCCGATAGAGCTTGGGGTGCCGAAAGTGCAGTATATAGAGTTGCTGGAGTTTTAAATGTCATTGGCGGTTGGTTTGGAACAGCCATCATCGCGTTTGTGACTGCTGGTATTATTTTAGCGATTATCAGCTTTGGAAAAGGTGCCGCTATCGCAGTGTTACTTTTTGCTGCATTCTTATTATTAGCCCGAAATTACATTTCTTACAATAAAAAAACGAAGGAAATAAAAGCTGAAGACAGCCTTAAGAGAGCGGAAAGTAGTTCTATACAGGGTGTCATCTTGGAAAGCACAGACAATATTTCTAGCGTTGTAAAACGAAGTAATAAAATTTATACCAATGCTATTGACGGTTTAGCTAGGCAAGATCTAGATGCGCTTAAAAAGAATAAAAAGCAGGTCACTAAATTGTCTAACGAAATTGATGAACTGCGGGATAACATCTTTTATTTTATTAAAAATTTAGATGAATCTAGTTTAGGTGCTAGTAATTTTTACATCAGTATTTTAGGGTATTTACAAGACATGGCGCAATCCTTAGAATATATTACCAAAGTAAGTCATAAACACATTCACAACAATCATAAAAAATTAAAATACAACCAAATCAAAGAGCTTAAGGAAATTGACGCAAAACTCGATCATGTTTTTTCAGCTACCAAAGCCGCTTTTGATTCTAATTCTTTTGAGCAGATAGGTCTTATTTTAAAGCACAAACAAGAAGCTTATGACCTTGTATCGCAAAAAATAGAAAAACAAGTAGCCAGAACAAGAACTGAAGAATCCAGTCCAAAAAATACTACGCTCTATTTTTCATTGTTACAGGAGACAAAAGATCTTCTAGTAGCCACCATGAACCTATTAGAACTTTATTATAATGAACACGATAGTTCTGTAAAACCGGCAAAAGTAGATCCACCTCAGAAGTAAAGTGAGTTTTAGGCTTTAGGCTAAAAGCGAAAGCTTCTTGCATAAAAAAACTAAGTTTAGGCTGATTTTTGTTCAAAATAAATTTCAAGCCAGCTATAAAAAAGTAAACAGCAGCAGTGAGCAGTTAATGATTATTTAACTTGCCTACTGCTGCTGAACACTGATCACTTTATAAGAATATTGCTAAAGAGTAAAAACATTACTTAGCTGTACTACCTTCAAGCAATTCATCTATTCTTGCGATAGCATCTTCATAATGATACTTTGTAATGGTGTTTACTCCTGAATTTCTCGCTCTTTTAAGTTGAGAACGTAAGGTATTTAACTCTCCACGAGCCAAAGAACGCACATCTGAGACCTTCACATCATAACTAATAGTTCCTTCAAAACCTGCTCTCCCTGATCGCCTTGAGCTGCCCTCATTCGTTAATAAATAACCCATTCTATCAACATAAGAGCGTTGTAAATTTCTTCTATAAATACTTGCGCTTTTACCATTGTAGGCCTCACTCCAAATACCTGAGCGTAAATCTTTCATCATTTCTAAAGCACTATAATAATTCTCTGTAGTGGTTTCGGCATCAATTAATCGTCCCAACCGATCAAAACTCAAAATTGAATTAAGATGACGCTCTTGCAAGCCTCTTACATTTTCAAAATAACCTGCGTGATCTATATTTTGTAGTATTTTTTTATCAATCAACCAATCGGGGGTTTCAAATATATTTTTTTGTAACCATTGCATTGATTCTTGCTGCGATTTTTTATCTAAGTGTGTGTATATAAAACCGCCTTGCTCTGGAGTTTTTAAATTCTCGATAACTCCCCCAATATTTGTTACTACATGACCTACAAACCGACTATAAACTCCTAAAAGTTCACCATACAATTCTTCTAAATCATCGTAATTATTCGTTTTATCAGACGTCCAAGCAGGTAAATTTGCTGCGACGTATTTTAAATTCTTTAAACCGTAGGTACTTGCCAAGACAGGATCATCACCTACTCCTTCAGTTTGTGACTGTGGATCAAAGCTGCTGGATTGTCTGCCAAACTTATATTTAGGGTCATCGGCTTTTTCTAAAATCCATTTATTTAAGATTGATTTTTCGTCTTCAGGAGTTTTAGCCTCTGGGATATAACGATAGCCCCAATTGGTAGCATAGTGATCATAAGGCCCCATTTGACGCACAAAACGGATATTTTTATCCCCTGGCTGTGCTACATAATTATACCTCGTGTAATCCATTAAACTAGCCGCCAATCCAAATTCTTGGGTAAAGGCACCATCTCTTAAAGATTCTACAGGATAGGCATAACTTGCCCCCATGTTATGAGGAAAACCTAAGGCATGTCCTACTTCATGGGCAATTACCATACGCATCATTTCACCTATCTCTTCTTCTGATGTATTTAGGGTTCTAGCCGATGGGTTTGCTGCACCGGTTTCTAATAGGTAGCGATTTCTATAACTTCTTAAATGATTGTGATACCAAATAATATCACTTTCTATAATTTCTCCACTTCTTGGATCAGAAACACTAGGTCCTACCGCATTTCTGGTGGTACTTGCCACATAACGCACTACTGAATACCGAATATCTTCAGGGCTAAATTCAGGGTCTTCCTCTGGTGATGGCGCATCCTTTGCAATAATAGCATTTTTAAAACCGGCTGTTTCAAAAGGCTTTTGCCAATCTTCAATCCCCTGGCGCATATACTTTTTAAGATTTTCTGGGGTACCAGGGTCCAAATAATACACGATTGGTTTCACTGGCTCTACCAATTCTCCACGGGCATAAGCCTCTGGGTCTTTAGGCTCTAAACGCCAGCGCCTAATGTATGTTTTTTCATCTGCCTTTAATTCATCACTACCAAAATCGAACTGGCTTACTGTAAAAAAGCCCACTCTTGGATCGTATAATCTTGGTTGCATTGGTTTTTCAGGCAACAATATCATAGACTGGTTCATTTGAATACTTATAGATTCTGAATCAGCATTTGATGGGGGCTGTGAGGCCTCATACGTAAAATCTTGTTTTACTTCAATATTTTCTGGAAAGCTTTTTATACTGTGAATAAAACTCCTAGAGGCGTCTAACCTTTTTACTTTATACTCGGTTCGCAGCCTACTAGAAAGACCACTGATGGCTGGAACATCTTGAGAGAAAAATTTGGTGACATCAATAACCACCGCAGTAGAATCGGCGTTAAAAGCTTCTATATCAAAAGCAAATAAAGTAGGTTCATAATTGTTGACTTGAACCGATTTTGATATGGCTTTTGTACTATCCGCTATATTGGAAAAAGATTTTATTTTCAACAAAATTTTATCTTGATACCGTTGCCAATGTATTACTTGCTCGTTAGTTTTTGAACCTGCATTCACGTAACCCCCGCCTAAACCGGTAGGTATTTGAGCAATTCTACTCACCCATAGCATATCTTTCTCTAATAGCTTCATCGGAATTTCATAGAAATACGCCTTTTTTACTTGATGTGTTTTAAATAAGCCTTGATCGGTAATTGCCGCTTTCGTAATGACCTCAGCATAGCTTTTAATAGCATCCTTGTCTTTAGGCTTTGGGGCCGGTTGAACAACTTCTTTCGATTTCTTTTTCTTTTTTTGCGCTTGTACGTTTGGTAGCGAAAACAGGGACATGCAAACGCAAAATAGTAGTAGTTTTTTCATTTTTAAGTATTTATTTTTTAATTAATTCTTGAGCTATTTTCTAAAATTAAAACCATTCAAAAAAAGCCTGTTTGATTAACGGTTTCTAAATTAGAAAATCAAGACTCGTTCGTAGTGAATTTAGAATAATATTAACATAAAAAGAAAGAAGGTGTACCCAATTTTTTAGTGAGCTAACGAAGATTCATCTAAAAAAATTTACAATAGTTATTTTTTAGCTGGTGTATAGCGACTATAAAATTATGAGATATATCCTTTACAAAGAATAATTGCGACCTAAAAAATTCATGAAAATCGCAGTAGCCCCTTGTGCCTTTTAAAAGCTATTGATTGGGCAGAAATTCTGAAAATGATGATTACTTTCTATAAAAATTCATATCATCCATATACTTAAAGACAGCTTCAGGAAGTAAAGGTTTTATGTTTTTGCCTGCTTTATGATTTTTTCTAATGAATGTTGAGGAAATTTCCATAATAGGTGCAGCGACCCTCTGAATTTTTGGATGGTTTATAAACTGATGCTCAATAGCTCCTTCAGAAATTCGAGGATATACGCAAAGGTTATAATTTTCAAGGATTACCTCGTAGTTTTTCCATTTGTGAAAGCCCTTTAAATTATCTTCTCCCATAATTAAGGAAAAAGCATATTTTCTTTTATATTTTTCTTCTAGGTGCACTAGGGTGTTTATCGTGTAATTAGGTTCTGGTAGCTTAAACTCTATGTCGCTTGGCTTTAATTTATAATACCCAAGCGTAGCCTCGTATACCATTTGGTAGCGGTGATGATTGGCTAAAAGCGATTTTTTAGTTTTAAACGGACTCTGAGGTGTGACCACAAACCACACTTCGTCTAAATCAGAAAATTCGACCATATGATTGGCAATCACTAAGTGACCAATATGAATAGGATTGAAGGTTCCAAAATAGAGTCCTACTTTTTTCACTTTTTAATTCTCTTTTAAAAATTCAGCAACTAAATCGTGAGCCTCCTGTAAGGCTACATCTAAGTCGTAATTTTTAATGATTTTATCGAACTGAGGTGCTGTTGCTAATTCTACCGAGGCCTTTGCAATGCGCATATTTATTTTTTCATCGCTCTCCGTGCTTCTTTTCTTTAAGCGTATTTTAAGCTCATCTACACTAGGTGGTTTTACAAATACTGCTAAGGTTTGATCGGGAAATTTCTTTTTTATTCTAAGCCCACCAACCACATCAATATCAAAAATTACATGTTTACCTTCTGCCCAAAGGCGTTCTACCTCCTTTTTTAAAGTACCATAAAAATTATCGCGATATACTTCTTCCCATTCTAAAAAGTCTTCATTTTTTATGTGCTTTTTAAATTCTGAGAGCGTCATAAAATAATAGTGTTCTCCGTGTTTTTCTTTCCCCCTTCTTGGGCGAGATGTGGCCGAAATAGAGAAGGCCAAATTTAAGTCTTCTTGTGCTAGTAAATGTCTAACAATCGTAGTTTTACCGCTCCCGGAAGGGGCTGAAAAAATTATAAGTTTACCGCCTTTCATATGCTGGTATTATTCTGTTTTAAAATGTTGTACTTCAATATCGCTCCATACAAGTTTGTAATTCGCCAGTCAGTATTGGGTTTAAAAGTACCTTTTTACTGTGGCTTGTTTCCTTACAGTACGTTTAGCATTTGTTCTTTAATTTTCTCTAACTCGTCTTTCATTTGTACCACCACCTGCTGTAGCGGTGCAAAATTAGCTTTTGAACCAATGGTATTTATTTCTCGACCAATTTCTTGACAAATAAAGCCTAACTTTCTTCCGTTTGAGTCGGTTGATGTAAGGGTAGTCATAAAATAATCAAGGTGATTCTTTAAACGTACTTTTTCTTCCGTGATATCATATTTTTCTAAATAGTAAATAAGCTCTTGCTCAAAACGATTTTCATCTAGGCTTACTTTTAAATCGGCTACTGCCTTTTCTAAGCGTTCCCGGATGGTGTCCAATCGTGACTTATCTAATTCTGCGACCTCCAATAATAATGAATTAATCGTCCCTATTCGCGCCACAAAATCATTGTCTAAAACCTGACCTTCTTCTGACCTAAACAAATTGATTTCCTGCAAGGCTATTTCAAGTGCCTCTTCTATAGCTTTGAACTCTTGTTCATCAATATCTTCGCGTTCAGTTTTTAATGCATCCGGCATACGCATGGCAATTTCCAACGATTTCTCAGCGTTGACAGTGGCAATTGCATTTAACTGTTGCATGTACTGCCGCACGACTTCTTCATTAATAACAGAAGACGTTTCGTTGCCTGTGCTTTCAATATATAAACTGAAATCTATTTTACCACGCACCAAGGCAGTAGCAATAGTTTTACGAAGCTCTAGTTCCTTTTCTTTGTACACCGATGGCATACGTGCATTCAAATCTAAACTTTTACTGTTTAAAGATTTTATTTCGATGGTTATTTTTTTACTTGGGAGTTGAATTACGTGTTTACCAAACCCCGTCATTGATTGAATCATAAAATGCAGTAATTTTTGGCAAAGATACTTAAAATTCAGTTTAGGGTTTTAAGGTTTTCTAGGCTTCACTATTTAAGCTCACGTACCCAAATATTTCTAAAACTAACCCTACTGTTATCGCCATGATCTTGCAAAATAATTGGCGCCTTGCCATGTGCCTCATTTTTGGGCCAGCCTATATACGGCGTTGTTCCTTTAATTTCTACGTGATCTTGAACTAGAACACCATTATGAAGTACCGTTATGGTCGCTGATTTTATTTTTCCGCCTCTTTTATTGAACTCGGGAGCGTGGTATATAATGTCATAGCTATTCCACTTACCACTGGGTACGGATGCCTTTGCTAGCGGAATGTGTTGTTTGTAAATAGAAGCTACCTGCCCATTCACGTAGGTGTCGTTCGTATTGTTATCTAAAATTTGTACTTCATATCTACCTTGAAGAAACACACCGCTATTAGCCCTACTTTGATTTTCTCCTTGAATCTCGGCTGGAGATTTCCATTCTAAATGTAATTGAATATCACCAAACTCTTTTTTAGTTCTAATATCTCCTGATTTGTTTTTAACCGTAAAACTACTATCCGGATTAATAATCCATTCTGCAGGCACTTCAGGATTTTCAACACTCACCCATTCATTTAAACTGTTATTATTAAAAAGCACAATGGCATCACTGGGAGCACTACCTCTTGGGTAGGTTTGAACTACTGGTGGCACGGGTTTATACAGTTCTGTTTCTTCTGGTGTAGTGGGTTCTTCACCTGAATATTCTTCGTAAACAATTACTTCACTATCCTGTTCTTCTTCAATGGGTTGCTTTCCGCCATCTTTACAAGAAAAAAATACAAAAAATACGAGTACATAAAAATATTTCATTGGTGGTTTTATTTGAGTTGGTATTTATTTTTTTATAATTCTTTGATTTTAATATGTCGAAAAGCAACGACATCGCCATGGTCTTGCAAGCCAATTTTCCCAGTAGGATATTTACCAAAATGGTTCCAAGTAGCAAATTTAGAATTGGCGACCATGGCTCCCCAATCGGGATCGTTTACGGCAAAGGTGACGATTTCTTCTCCATTCAAAACAACGATGCCTTGATTTGTTTTATGATTGATCGTAATCTGGCAGGTATTCCATTCGCCTGCTGGTTTTGTCACATCTTTTAAGGGTGCCACCATATCGTACAAAGCTCCGGCTTGATGCGTTTTTCCTGCTTTCGCATCGGGATGTTTTTCGTTGTCCAAAACCTGAATTTCTGGACCTGTTTCATAGGCTTCTGAAAGTTGTTCATCTTCTTTCACTCCCCAAAAAATACCACTATTGCCGCCTTCTGAAATTTTCCATTCTAATGAAAGTACAAAATCGGTATAGCTATCTTTAGTGACTAAATTAAATGCTTCTTTCGGTTTTCTTTCTTTTGGAGGGTAAAAAACCATTGCCCTATCTTCGATTTTCCAATGTTCTGAAACACCTTCTTTTAGGTATTCCTTAAAACTATCAAATGAAGTACCATCGAATAATACAATCCATTCATCACTTTCAGATGCTTCACTCATGCTTATGTCTGTTTCTTTTTCTTGCTGAAGTGCGGTATTTTTTGTTGGTTTATTTTTACAACTTATAAAAAGTAAAACAGCAATGGCCATCATCAATATTTTTTTCATAGCAGTGACTTTTAAATTCCTAATATCTTTTTCAATACCTTTTTGTCAATTGCTCCACCTGCAAAATCATCAAATGTTTTTTCAGTAGCTTCAATAATATGGTTTTGAATAAATTTTGCACCTTCTCTTGCTCCTTGTTCTGGACTTTTTATACAGCACTCCCATTCCATTACGGCCCACACATCACAGCCATACTGCGTTAGTTTGGAGAAAATGGTTTTAAAATCTATTTGACCATCGCCCAAAGAGCGATACCTACCTGCCCTATTTCCCCAATCATTATAGCCCCCAAAAGCTCCTTTTTTACCCGTGGGGTTAAACTCTGAGTCTTTCACGTGAAAAGATTTTATAAACTCATGGTAATGATCAATGTACGCTATATAATCTAGTTGTTGTAGTACAAAATGACTAGGGTCGTATAAAATTTGAACACGTTTATGATTATGGGTAGCAGCTAAAAAGCGTTCAAAAGTATCTCCATCATGCAAGTCTTCTCCTGGATGAATTTCGTAACATACATCAACCCCTTGTTCATCAAAATGATTTAAAATAGGCAACCAGCGTTTGGCTAATTCTCCAAAACCCATTTCTACTAATCCTTCAGGTCTTTGGGGCCAAGGATGCATCGTATGCCATAATAAAGCACCAGAGAAAGTAGCATGTACGTTTAAGCCTAATTTTCTACTAGCCGTAGCCGCTTTCTTTACGGTTTCAACAGCCCATTCCGTACGAGCTTTCGGATTGTTTTTTACCTTATCTGGAGCAAAATTATCGAACATTAAGTCATATGCTGGATTAACAGCGACCAATTGCCCTTGTAAATGTGTTGAAAGCTCCGTAATTTCTAAACCATATGAATTAACCTTTCCTTTGAGTTCATCACAGTAGGTTTGACTTTCGGCCGCTTTGTCTAAATCAATTAGAAAATGTTCCCAAGTCGGTATTTGAATGCCTTTGTATCCCAAATCAGCGGCCCACTTGCACATTCCATCCAAAGTATTAAATGGCGCTTTTTTATCGACAAATTGGGCTAAAAAAACTGCTGGTCCTTTAATCGTTTTCATCTTAAACTACTATTTATTTAAAGTGTTATAGGTTTGAATAGGCTGAGTACTAAAATTTTAAATATTTTAGGTTTATTTTTAGCCCTTGTTTTTGAATTTTATTTTACTATTCACAATCCTAAATATAGGCATAAGAATACAATAATTATAAAAATATAGCAATGAATCAAAAACAAGAAGAGCGCGCAATCGTTGTAGAAACGGATCTAATCAGCGCTAGCGAAGCTAAAAAACATAGGTAAATGTATTTCTAAAGGCTATATTTTAATAGTGATTCTGAGCATCAGGTATTAAAAAAATATAAAAACCGGCATTACCAAGGTTTTACTTCCTACCATGTTGCCTTGCATGGAATAGCCCGAGAAAAGAATAGGTATGGTAGTCATCAAGGATACAGCAAAATAAAAATACAGTGACATTCATTGTAACTCATAGAGGTTTAGCTTTAAAATAAAAACAGCATCTATAGCGTTTAAAGCATAATGCAGCTAGTACCTAGAATAACAGCTATGCTATTCAAAAGCATAAGCCCTTGTAAAGAAACAAGATAAGGAGATACTATCTTTAAAAGCTCAAAAAAATAATTTTAAGCAAACATCGTTAGGGATATAAAAACCTATTGTACCTACATTCTTTAAGCCGTTATAAGTGTCTTCAGGGCTTATAAAACCCTTGATTAAGTTGTAAGCAAATTACTTTAAGGCTAGTATTAGATGCGGTAGAATAATTAAAATTAGGTACATTAGCCTTATAGAATATAATTATGGACAATGCTTCTGCCCGTAACATGTGGGGCGATTATTTAGATAAACATTTAGAAGATGCTTTTGTTGATGCACCTAAGACCATTCATTTTTGTGATAACGAAAAAGATGCTAATGAATGTTTAGATTTAGTACTCAAAAACATAAAAAAAGCCACTTCACCCTCACTTTTAGGCTTACAACTTAGAAATGAACCACTCCCTAAAATTGGAGATTTTATGGTCATCACTGATTGGGATGGGAAGGCAAAATGTATCGTAAAAACTACTGCGGTAAAATTAAAACCAATGTTTAGTATTGATGAAAACTATGCTCGCAAAGAGGGTGAAGGTGATAAAAGTTTAGCCTATTGGAAAAAAACACATTGGGAGTATTATACTCGGGAACTCGCTGAATTCAATAGAGAACCCAGAGAAAGTATGATTGTAGTATGCCAAGAGTTCGAAAAAGTTTTTGAATAGAAAAAATGTAGAGAAAATTAAAAAAAGCTTATTTTAAAAGATAGTTTTTTTAAACATCCGTACTGTTTATAGAAAAAAAGCCGCCTTTTACTTAGCGGCTTTTTTTCTAGTATTTTTTAAGAATTACTCGAGTTGAATCCAGGTGTTTCCGTTTTTATGAGATGCAACGGTACTTTCTATAAAATTCATACCTCTAACCCCGTCTCGCATCGTTGGAAATTCTCCGTCATTATAGTCTTCTCCTCGAATAGCTCTGGCAGCACCTTTGTAAATATTTGCCATAGCATCAAAAATCCCTTCGGGGTGCCCTGGTGGAAGTTTTGTGCCGTCTAATGATAATTTAGAGTTGTAGGCATGACCTGGTTTTAAAACTTGCAGGGGCTCGGCATCACTTAATTTATACAAGTAATTGGGATTTTCCTGTGCCCATTTAAAGGCTGCTTTTTCACCATAAATGATAATGGCTAGTCCGTTCTCTTCGCCGGTAGCTACTTGACTGCTTCGGATAACTCCCTTCACTTGGTCTTCCATGCGTATAAGAACCGTGCCGTCCACATCCATTTTATTATCCTCGTATAAATAATTGAAATCACATAATAGCGATTTAACTTGTAAGCCCGTAGTGTATTCTAGCATATTAAAGGCATGAACTCCGATGTCAGCCATACAAGAGCTTATTCCTGCTTTTTCTGGATCTAAACGCCAAACGGTAGAACGCTTCGCTTTGTCGTGTATAATGGTATTGATCCAACCTTGATAATATTGTGCATCTACCTTATGAATCTTCCCTAGTTCGCCTGCTTTGATACGTTCTCGCATTTCACGAACCATCGGGTATCCTGTATAGGTATGGGTTAACACAAAAACAGTTCCTGCTTTTTGATGCGCTGCTTGTAATATTTTAGCTTCTTCTAAAGAGGTGGTCATCGGCTTCTCGCAAATGACATGGAAGCCATTTTCTAACAATTTTTTTGCCATGGGAAAATGCAAAAAGTTAGGGGTTAAAATAGCGCAAACCTGTATGCGTTCAGTTTCTGGAAGTTTCATTTCTTCCTGAATAAAAGTGTCAAAATCTGGATAAATGCGATTGGTAGGAACATCAATTTTTTTTGCAAATGCGATGCTTTCCTCAAAATCTACATTAAATACAGCTCCTACAATTTCATAATTATCATTGATTTGAGAGGCTACTCTATGTAAAATCCCTATTAATGAATCACCTCCACCACCTAAAACTCCTAGTCTAATTTTTTTTGCCATTTTGCTTGTTTATTCTTTGTATTCTATAGTTTCATTTTTAAAAAGCAGCACAAATAGGACTGATACTCCCAAAGCAAATATAGCTGGATACGTCCAAATAGTCTTCCAATCGTGCAGATTATCTGCCAATAAATAAGTGTCTGTAATTTTTCCTGCAATCCAGAACCCAATTAACATTCCAATGCCATAGGTGGCTAAGGTGATTAAACCTTGTGCTGCACTCTTGTATTTTTTTCCTGCTTTTGAATCCGTGTATATTTGACCAGAAACAAAGAAGAAATCATAACAAATACCATGAAGACCAATTCCTATGATAAGCATAAAGGCTAATTCTCCTGCATTTCCATAAGCGAAGAGAAGGTATCGTACTGTCCAAGCCAACATACCCACCAAAATTGTTTTCTTAAAACCAAATTTTTTGAAGAAATAGGGCAGTAACAACATAAAAAATACTTCTGAGACTTGCCCAATAGTCATTTTTCCCGTTGGATTGTCCATGCCTATTTCTGAAAGAAATGGATTTGCGTTTTGATAGTAAAAAGCTAGAGGAATACATATAAATATCGACGACACGAAAAAGACAAGAAAATTTTTGTCCTTCAAAAGTTTTAAAGCATCTAAGCCTAAGATATCAGAAATGCTCACTTTTTCATCCTTAGTTATGCCTGGAGGGGTTTTAGGCAAGGTAAAGCTAAATAAACCCAATACAGTCGAAGCGATTGCGACCATCAAAAATGTATTCTTAAGCATTCCTTCAGCTCTTGCATCTGCTGAATCCCATAAAAACACATAACTAATTAATAAACCTGCGGCTATCCATCCAATGGTACCAAATACGCGTACTAAAGAAAATTCTTTAGCCGGATCTTTCATTTGTTTAAATGCAATAGCATTTACCAAGGCGAGGGTTGGCATGTAAAGAATCATGTAGCCTAACACATAAGGATAAAACGTAGAAAACTCCGTTGCTCCATACATCTGATACATTAAAAACGCCCCAGCTAAGTGTAAAACTCCTAAAATACGCTCCGCATTAAAATAGCGATCTGCAATTAATCCTATAATAAATGGGGCTATAATGGCACCCCAAGATTGGGTTGAAAAAGCCATTCCCATTTCGGCCCCAGTAGCCTTTAAATTATTTCCTAAAAATGTACCTAAGGTTACAAACCATCCGCCCCAAATGAAAAACTCTAAAAACATCATTGTAGACAATTGAAACTTTATTTTTAAATTCATGGTATTATTTTATTGATTAGTTAATTTAACGTTTGTACAGAATGTAATCTGAAGCCAAAGGTTCAATGGTATTATTTCTAAATTCTAAAGCAATTTGTCCTCTATGATAGGTGGAGTGATTGATTACATGGAATAAAATATCCTTGAATGTATTTATAAATTGTTTGCCTTCCGAATTTTCATAAGCTATACGTTTATCAAAATCTTCAAGATTGGTTATAATTTCAAAAGATGTTCTTTGGTTTTCGTAATGCATCTCAGAAAAATCAGTACTGCAATGCTTGTCAAAGGCTTTATATTTTTCATCTGTTTTTAACAATCTTGCATTCCAAATATGATGCGCGTTAAGAATATGACTAAATAATGAACTACTCTTATCTGTAGCCTGACTTTCTAAAGTGTGAAATTTGTCTATCAGATTTTTGTTACAATAAAAGTTGTAATCAAATAATTCATAAAATAGATCTTTCATATAATTATCTTAGCGTTTCTGATGCCTTTATCAATAGTTGTTTTGTGGCAAGAATCCCTTCCGCCTCGCTTAAAACACTACCTTCATACTCCACGCCAATATACCCATTATAGTCCGCATCTTTTACAATTTGAAGCATTTTTACGTAATCGATTTTTGTTTCATTGCCCTGCGCATCAAAATTGTAGGATTTAGCACTTACGCCCTTAGCAAATGGCATCAATTCTGTTACCCCCTTGTACATATCGTAAGTTTCGGCACAATCGCCATTGTAATCGGAACCATCCACTCTTCGAACACAAAAATTACCAAAATCTGGTAAGGTCCCACAATTATCCATATTTACCTTTTCCATTACACCAGCCAATAAGGCCGCATCTGACGACAACCCACCGTGGTTTTCTACAATAATATTTATGTTTTTGTCTTTTGCGTAGCTTGCCAGTTGCGTAAGTCCGTCAACGGCACTTGCTGTCCATTCCTCAGGAACTTTACTTCCCGCTAAATTAACACGTATAGAATGGCAGCCCATAGCTGCTGCTGCATCGACCCATTTGTAATGATTCTCAACTGCTTCTTTTCTTGCAATTGCATCGGTTGTTGCTAAATCTCCTTGACCGTCAATCATGATCAAAAGATTTTCCATGCCATGTTTTTCGCTCTCTAAATTGTTTTTGGCTATAAATTTGGCCATAGCTTCTTTCGAAAAATTATCTTTTTCTAATTCCTCGTTGTACAAGCCACTTACATATTCAAGACCAGAAAACCCCCAGGATTTGGCCTTCTCAGCAAAAGTATAGGGATCTACACCCTCCTCAAAAATCATTTTATGCATAGACCATTGTGCTAAGGATAGTTTAAAAAAAGGATCTTGATCCACTGAAGCTATTTCATCAATAGGCTCGGTATTTTTGTTAGGTTCTTTTTCTTTACAGGATAGAACTCCAAAAATTAAAAGCCCCATGGTTAAAAGCAAACTTTTCTTTATAATATTACGATTTTTCATAAACTTGGTACATTAATTTAATAAATTAGCATTTTACTACAACGTTATAGTAGAATATCGTTGTAATTATAGCGTTTAAATGTAAAAAATTAATTCTATATTTAGTAAATTTTACGAAATAAACAATTCTATTTAATGAACAAATTTTATTATAACGAAGAGCAAGAATCGTACGATGCGATTGTGGTTGGAACCGGAATTAGTGGCGGATGGGCTGCTAAAGAACTGTGTGAAAATGGTTTAAAAACGCTAATTTTAGAGCGCGGAAGAATGGTAACGCACATTGAAGATTATCCAACCGCAAACCTAGATGATTGGGATTTTCCTAATAATGGAATGTTACCCAAAGAAGAAAGAGACAAACAACAAAAACAAGCCAGAACGGGGTATACGGTTAAAGCACCACACAATTTTTGGTTTGTAAACGATTTAGAGCATCCTTATAATGAAACAAAACGCTTTGATTGGATGCGAGGGTACCACGTAGGTGGTAGATCAATTATGTGGGGGCGTCACAGTTATCGTTGGAGTGATTTAGATTTTGAGGCGAACAAAAAAGACGGGCATGGTGTAGATTGGCCCGTACGCTATAAAGATATAGCTCCTTGGTATAGCAAAGTAGAATCGTTTATTGGGATCAGTGGTGAAGCCCTAGGTTTACCGCAACTACCCGACAGTGAATTTCTTCCGATGATGGAATTGAACTGTGTGGAACAAGAGTTTAGAGAAAAAGTAGCCGAAAACTTTGAAGGTAGAGTGGTTACCGCTGGCCGAGTTGCGCATATCACCGGAGGTAAAGAATTTGACGGAAGAAGCAAATGTCAATTTAGAAATAGATGTATTAGAGGCTGTCCTTTCGGAGCTTATTTTAGCAGTAATTCCTCAACCTTGCCAGCAGCAGAACGTACTGGTAATTTAACCCTAAGACCGGACTCGATTGTTTCTGAGGTTATATATGACCCAAAAACTAAAAAAGCAACGGGTGTTAAGGTTATTGACCGATTAACAAAAGAAGAATTAGTTTTTAATGCTAAAGTAATTTTCTTATGCGCATCTGCCATAGGTTCAACACAAATATTAATGCAATCGAAATCAGAGCGTTTTCCAAATGGACTTGGGAATGATTCTGACCAATTAGGTAGAAATATCATGGACCACCAATTGCAAGTTGGAGCGAATGGTAAATTTGATGGTTTTGATGATAAATATTACAAAGGCCGTAAACCAAACGGCGTTTATATTCCACGTTTTAGAAATTTAGGTGGCGACAGTGACCGTAAAGATTACGTACGTGGCTTTGGATATCAAGGGGGTGCAAGTCGTGGTAACTGGGAAGAAACCATTGCTGAAGTTTCTTTTGGAAAAGATTTAAAAGAAAGCATTTTAAAGCCAGGAGGATGGACCATGGGGATTATGGGCTTTGGTGAAGTTTTACCCTATGAAGAAAACAGAATGACTCTGGATTATGATAAATTAGATGATTGGGGCTTACCTACGGTGACTTTTGATGCAGAATTCAAAGAAAATGAATGGAAAATGCGTGAAGACATTAAACAACAAGCTGTTGAAATGTTAAAAAATGCAGGTTTTAGAGATGTGCAAGCCTACGATAATCCCGGAGCACTAGGGTTGGGTATACATGAAATGGGAACAGCACGAATGGGTAGAGATCCAAAAACATCAGTGCTTAATGGAAATAACCAAATACACGCGGTACCTAACGTGTATGTAACAGATGGCGCTTTTATGACCTCAGCAAGCTGTGTAAATCCATCATTAACCTATATGGCATTTACGGCAAGAGCTGCAAATCACGCCGCACAAGAACTTAAAAAAGAAACTATATAATGGATAGAAGAATAGCACTTAAAAACCTAGGCCTATCTCTAGGTTACATTGTAGCCACGCCAACTCTAATTAGTTTAGTTCAGAGTTGTAAAGAGCAAAATATAGCAACTTGGACTCCTGTATTTTTATCAAAAGAAGAAGGTGACATACTTTCAAAATTAGTAGATATTATACTGCCAAAAACAGATACACCTTCTGCTTCTGAAGTAAATGTTCATGTTTTTATTGATACCTATGCTAAAGAAATTATGGAAGAAAAAGATCAGAATTTCTTTAAAATGGCAATGAATAAATTTACCGATAAAGCACTTAAAGATGCTGGTAAAGAAAAGCTTGAAGATTTAACCAGTGAAGATTTAGAGTCTGTTCTAGCTGGCGCTTTAAAAGTTACGAAAGAAGATGAAATCAAGAATTTTAAACTAATTAATACGTATCATCAAGCCATAGCTGCTGGAGAAACAGCAAGCCTAGACGAAGGTATTTCAAGATTTGCCTTTGCTAACAATTTAAGAGGTTTAACCATTTGGGCTTTCAAATCTTCTGAATATATAGCAGAAGAGGTGCTTGCCTATTTGCCAATTCCGGGAGAATATATTGGTTGTGCAGATGTTCAAGAGTTAACTGGCGGAAAAGATTGGGCTATCTAAAACAAGCCAAATAATAATAAAAAAACAACCATCTATGTTGTGGTAGAACTAAAAAACCTTTGAGTATCAATGTATACTCAAAGGTTTTTTTAGGTAAAACTTTAACTTTTTCTTGATCATCTAAGCGCTTAAATTTTTGCGTTTATAAGGTAGCACCTATGAAAATTAAGAAGTAATGGAGAATCATTATATCATTTTGTCCTTGTACATTATCGCTTACCTATCTGTAGCCGTATTAAAACCTTATTTAAAGAAGTACCATTTTAATACCTAACATTTGGTATGGGCATAAGGCTACTCTTGTTTTCCAGTAAACCCTTTATTTTATTTTGCACACTGCCAAACCCTACGAAGCTAAAGAGCTATAATTTACCTAAATCTATTACCGAATTAGCTGGTTTAGGAAGTTCCCCCCGAAACCTAAAAACCTAACAATATTCTATAATTATGATTATTGGTTTATGGTTAAAATAGCACTATCCTAGTTATTCATAAGTTTCTTTATACTTGTTTTTGGTTTGACAGGTTTATGGTGCAAAATAGTGTGTTAATTAAGTTCTTTATTCGCTCTAAATTTTCCAGATATCGTAATTTTTTTGTCTTGAACGTTTCTTAAGTCAAGATTTAAGTAGCCTTCAACTAGCTTATTTGATCTATTGGTAATAACAACCACACCCTTTTCTGTGAAAAAAGGTAATTCATTGGAGGCCATATTATTATAATAAGCAAAAACTCCATTCGAATAGTGTTCAGATGTAAAGGTATCATTCGAAATACTGTAAGCACCTTCATGAATAGGTTCATGGGTGTTTTCTTTTGAAATTAAAATAGCTACCTTATTTTCAGATGCATTTTCTAACTTTAAAGTTAAACTTACGTAGTGAACACCTTTGGTATTCACTTCTTTCGATTCACTAAAAGATAAATCACCTAGTACCTCATGATTAAAGCTACCGCTTATATTGATTTGCTTGGATAGTAAATCATAATCTAGACCACTCTCTTTTGGCAAATATGAGGTGCAAAAGCTAAGCACAAAAAAGCCTATAAAAATTTTAAAACCAAAGTGTTTAAGATACATCATAAAAATTTATTAAGCTTCTAGTTCTTTAGCGTTGTATGCGCAATTAAAGGGGCCTTATCGTTACTAATACTATTATTTTCTATAATTGCGGCTATGGTAATGACAATAATTAATATGATAAATAGAATAAATGATTTTTGCATAACCCATTATTTAATTCTGTTCCTAACTTCTGCTTCCGTTGCGTTAAATGATTTGTCTGTACTTAATTGATAACTAGTTAAAAAGGGGTTTACTAATTTTATGAAACTAAATTATAAATTTTAGCAGGTCATTGAGTTGAGGATTGTGCCAATGGTGATCAAAAGTGTATAATTGGTATTTAGAAAAAATAGATATGATTTTGCTCGTTTTGATCCGTTTATTCTCATATTGAAATTAATTTTACGATTAAAGTCCGATTGTACTTAATTTATAACCATTGATACAAATTGAGCTATGGCCAAACCAATAACAGTTATTTTTGTTTACATTTAAGGTAGTTATGTTAGAAGCTGTAATTGTAGATGATGAAATAAAAGCGCTCCAAAGTTTATCTTGGGAACTCACTAATTTTAGTGACGAGATAAAAGTTGTGGCATCTTTTACGAACCCTTTAGAAGCTTTAGCCCATTTAAATAAAAGTGAAAACACACCGGATTGTCTTTTTTTAGATATTGAAATGCCTACCATGGACGGTTTTCAGTTTATTCAAAAACTAAAAAATAAAGACTTTCCAATAGTAATTACCACTGCTTATAACCAATACGCTATTAAAGCATTAAAGAATGAAGCTATAGATTATCTTTTAAAACCTATTGATTCTGATGATTTAAATGACACCATTGTAAAGATCAAAAAATACAATGCCAGGAACTATTCCGCAGATAAATTAGAAAAAATTCTTTTAAATTTTAATGCCAATGCGATCCAAAAAAAAATAACGCTCAACACGGATGGGAAATTAGTGTTTTTAAGTTGTGATCAAATTTTATATGCAGAATCGGACGGTAACTACACCACTATATTTCTTACCGACGGACATAAAATTGTATTGACCAAAAAACTAAAAGAAGTAAATGAAATTTTACCTCAGGAAACCTTTTTTAGAATTCATAATTCCTATATTATCAACCTAAACAAAATTAAAGAATTCTTAAAAACCGATGGGTACGTTGTTTTAGAGTCTAATCATAAAATACCCGTTTCTCGTCAAAAAAAATCTGACTTTTTAGACTTACTTTAAATTCGTTTATGTGTAGAAAAAAAGAAGAAATTTTCAAGGGCTTTACCTTTTTTAGTCCTGTTTATCTGATTGCCATATGCCTGGCATTTTTTTTTCTGCTTAGTAGTTTTTCTTTTTCACAAACTATTCCTTTAAAATTTAAAAAAACTGCTGATAGTTTAATACAGGCAGCACCAAAGACCTATACCGATATTGACTCCATTCTAAAGCCGTCTCGGTATGATACCATTTTAATGCGCCATTTTAACAATGAAGCTGCTGCCAAAAACTATTTTGACGGACAATCTTATGCCTTAAATCATCTGGGTACTTGGCATAGAAATACCTCTAATTATGCCAAAGCCATCAGCCTTCATAAACAAGCCTTAGAGGTCGCTAAAAAGGCTGATAATTTAGAATTAAAAGTGTATAGTCTTAATATGCTCAGTGTGGTTTACAGACGCATGGACGCCATTAAAACTGCATTAGACTATGCCCAAGAGGCCTTAGCCTTAGCTGAGAGCGTTAAAAATCCGAGTAAAGGCTTAAGAAGAAGTATTAATGTTTCTTTAAACGGCATTGGAAATATTTATCAAAGTTTAAAACAATACCCCGTTGCCATTGCAACCTACAAAAAATCTTTATTGCTAGAAAAAGAACTCAATAATACCCTGGGATTAGCCATAAATAACCAAAATTTAGGAGAATGTTACGAGGAGCTAAACGACCTAAAACTTGCCCTTAACTACTATCGCAAATCGCTAGCTCTTAATGAAGAAATAAATAGTGATAGAGGTCGTGTAATTTGTAATAATAGTATTGCGAAAATTTATATCAAGCAAAATAGACTCAACGAGGCCTTGCGAATTCTAGATCCTACCTTAAAAAAAGCGATAGCCATTAGTGATAAGTTTATAACAACATCTGTTTATATTAATATGGGCTGGGCGTATATAAAGCTTGGTAATTATGAATTAGCTGAAACAAACTTATTGGAGGGTATCCTATTAGCGAAAAAGCACGATTTGCATCTTTCACAGGCTTCAGGACACGAATTTCTATCAGAATTGTACAGCATACAAAACAAATCTGATAAAGCACTACAGTCTTTTAAAACCTATAAATCTATTGAGGACGACATCAATAATGAAACCAACATTCGCTACGTCAACGATATTATTTTTAAATACGACTCAGAGAAAAAAAACAATCAAATTGAAACACTCGCACGACAAAACGAATTAATTCAATTAAAACTCAAGAAAAAAGAAAATACCCTACTTATCAGTGCTTTGTTGTTAGCTTTATCTGTCATTATTTTGTACATACTTTACAAGCAATACCAATTAAAAAATGACAAAAAATTATTGACCTTGGAGCAAAGCATGCTAAGAAGCCAAATGAATCCTCATTTTATTTTTAATTCATTAAACTCCATCAAATTATACATCATTAATAACGAAAAGAAAAATGCTGTTTATTACCTCAACAAGTTTTCAAAATTAGTTCGTAAAATATTAGAAGCCTCTTCATTAAAGGAAATAACGCTAGCCGAAGAGTTAGAAACCGCAGAACTCTACATGAATATTGAAAACATTAGATTCTCTAACGAAATAGGGTTTAAAATAAACATACAAGAGGGCTTAGATGTAGACGCTATTAAAATTCCCTCCCTAATATTACAACCCTTTTTAGAAAATTCTATTTGGCATGGATTGTCGTCCAAAGAAGGTGAAAAGAAAATAACGATTGATATTCAAAATCAGGACAATTACCTTATCGCCATTTCTATTACGGATAATGGTATTGGCAGAGATGCTTCAGAAGTGATCAAAGAAAATAAGGTCTTGAAACGAAATTCTATTGGTATTACAATCACCAAAGAACGTTTGGAAAATTTCTCAAAGGACTACCAACATTCTTATGACGTTAAGATTATTGATTTATTTGACGAAAACAACCTTGCTGTTGGCACTAAAGTAGTTGTACTTATCCCTACTATTTAGATAAATTTTGGGCAACCTCCTCTAATTCTGCGTACCACTTTTTACCAAATTTTCTAATTAAAGCTTCCTTTACAAATTTATAAATGGGCACTTCTAAGGCTGACCCTAAAGAACAAGCAGCGTCACAAATCTCCCATTTGTGATAGTTTACCGCTACAAATTCTGAATACTCTCGAATTCTAATAGGGTATAAATGACAAGAAACTGGTTTTCTGAATTTGGTGGCACCCGCGTTATAAGCTTCCTCTAAGCCACATTTTGTAATGCCATCATCCGAAAAAACAACATAGGCACATTCACTGCCGTTCACCAAGGGCGTTTCCCATTCCCCATCGTCACCTTTCACAAAAGCACCTTGGTCTTCAATGACGGCGATACCTTCAGCTCTTAAAAAGGGTTTTACCTTCTGATAAATATCAACTAATATTTCGGTTTCTTTATCCTCTAAAGGAGCTCCTGCGTCACCATCTACGCAACATGCACCTTTACAAGCAGACAGATTACAGACGAATTCTTTCTCAATAATTTCTTCTGAAACTAAGGCTTTACCAATTTGAAACATATATAAATTTAAGAAGTGCAAAGATACCTTAACAAATTATATTTAAGGTTAAAACATCTAAAAGTTGAATTAAACCGTAAATTTGCAAAGAATTTAAAAAAGTATGGAATTTCATTTTGATTTTAGAGAAATAGCCACCGCATCGATGGTGCTTTTTGCCGTAATTGATATCTTAGGAAGCATCCCGATCATCATTGGCTTACGCAACAAAGTAGGGCATATTCATTCTGAAAAAGCCTCTATTGTGGCTGCCGTAATTATGGTTTCCTTTTTGTTTGTTGGGGAAGAAATATTAAAGCTTATTGGTATTGATGTCAACTCATTTGCTGTTGCTGGTGCCTTTGTTATTTTCTTTTTGGCTATAGAAATGATTTTGGGTATTTCCCTGTATAGAGACGACGAACCCGAAAGTGCATCGATAGTCCCCATTGCTTTTCCCTTAATTGCAGGAGCTGGGACCATGACGGCTATTTTATCATTACGTGCGGAATACTTTGTAGAAAATATAATAGTCGCTATTATCGTAAATATTATCTTTGTTTATTTGGTTTTAAAATCATCTAAAAAAATAGAGAAAGTATTGGGCAAAGCTGGCTTAAGTGTTATTCGTAAAGTTTTTGGAGTAATTTTATTGGCTATATCGGTTAAGTTATTTGCATCAAACATCAATCAGCTTTTTTAAAAAAATCTATTTCTGAACCCTATAAAACTAGTCATGAATAAATACATCAGCTTTTTTCTTATCTTAATTGCAGTGGCATTAATAGGCTATAATAGCACGATGCTAAATTTCGATAATTTACTTCAAGGTGATAGTACTATTGCCTTGATAGGTATTGTTGCCTCGCTATGCGCTATTGTGGTCTTGGTCATTTTTTTGATGTCAAAAAAAATTCAAAAAAAAGTAAAAGAGGAATAATACATTTAGGTGGTAATCAAGGCTTAACATGCCAATTCTCCAAAGGGAGCGTGCATGAATCACTTTCCTCCCACTTAAGGTTTAGATCGTAAAACCGAGCTGAATGCGAACCACAAAGCCCAATAGTTATTCCGAATTAAATTTTTTGTTATGGTCTAAATAACATCATTTATTTGGCATGTCCTCATCAAGCTCCAGAACTTTTTTAAGCATGGCATCGCCTTTTCCTTTAATAATGGCAAAAGCATTAGGATTAAACAGTTGTTCTGCAAGTGCTGCTTTTAGGTACAGCTTTATTTTTTCTTCGTAGGCGTAATAATCAATTCCTGGAACTCTCGGGTCAAGAAATTTTGATATATGACTGATGTAATTTTGAAAGAGAATATCGTCAACCCTAAAATTTGCAATAAAGTTTTTTTCTGAATAAGCAATATAGCGCTTTCTATCTTCTTCTAAGTGATCAAAGATGAAACGCGACATAATGAGCTCGCTCTCAACGGAACTAATAGCTTCATTTTCATTCGAGCCAATAGGAACAAAAACATCGGGCACGATACCGCCACCGCCATAAACCACTTTACCCTTTGGGGTGGTAAACTTCAATGAATCTGCTACTTTAATACTATCCACAGCCACCAATTCTCCGCTGGCATACCGATCCATAAATTTTTGATAATAATCTTTATTCCCATTGGCGTAGTTTTTTTGAATAGACCGTCCTGTGGGTGTATAATAACGTGATATCGTCAAGCGCACTGCAGAACCATCTCCAAGTTCCATTTCGCGTTGCACCAAACCTTTTCCAAACGAGCGACGGCCCACTATAGTACCAATATCATTATCTTGCAACGCCCCAGCAATAATTTCACTCGCGGAGGCCGAAAGTTCATTTATTAATACGTAGATAGGCTTATTTTCAAAAGCTCCTTTTTTGGTAGCATAGGAATAATCTATTTGTCCTTTTTTGTTTTTTGTAAATAAAATTAATTTTCCGTTTTCTAAAAACTCATCGGCCATTTGTTCTGCAATGCCTAAATAACCTCCCGGATTGTCGCGTAAATCAAGGGTAAGTTTTCGAGCTCCTTGTTTTTGTAAAGCATTTAGAGCCGTTTTAAATTCTTTGAAAGTAGTTTCTGCAAATCGGTTTATTTTAATATAAGCCATATCCTGAGTTAACATGTAAGCTGCATCTACACTTGTAAGAGGAATATCATCACGTTTTATAACGACATCAAAAATTTTATCATCTTGTTTACGGTATATTTTAAGCTTTACAGGGGTACCTTTAAGGCCTTTTAACTTGTCTATAACCTTTTCATTACTAATCTCCTGTCCAAATAAAGGTGTATTATCCGCCATTAAAATACGATCCCCAGCTTGAATACCATTTTTAAAACTTGGGCCACCCTCAATAGCTCTAACCACCGCAATAGTATCGTTTTCCATAAAAAAACTAATCCCGATCCCAACAAAGTCTCCCTTCATATTTTCAGAGACCTTAGCCATACTTTTCTTAGGAATATACACCGAATGTGGGTCCAACTTATCTAAAATATTATTGACAGCAACATCAACAATACTATCAGTATTAATATCGTCGACATACTCATAATCGATATAATCGATTAACCTATTGAGCTTATCTTTTTTTGAATTGGTCGTAAATAACTTTTCGGGCGTATCGTTAAAGTGAAGTTTGCCTCCAATAAACACACCAAGGGCTAGCGTTCCCGCTAAAAGCGTTGGCCACATAAAGGATTGCTTTTTCTTCATTTACTTTTAAATTAAAATAGGTTTAATTGTCATCAATAATTGCCAGATGCACTAAGTCTACTCCTGCTTTTTTTAAAAACTGAAGTCCTTCATCATCTTTATACGCATTTTGGTATACTACACGTTTTATGCCAGATTGATGAATTAGCTTACTACATTCTTTACAAGGAGACAATGTAATATATAAAGTGGCTCCATCACAGGATTGCGTTGACGAAGCTAATTTTGATAATGCATTAGCTTCGGCATGTAAAACATACCATTTTGTATAACCCTCCTCATCTTCACAATGGTTTTCAAAACCAGTTGGTGTGCCATTATAGCCATCCGAAATGATCATCCGATCTTTTACCACAATAGCTCCCACTTGCTTTCGTTTACAAAACGATAATTTTCCCCACTCGTTGGCCATTCTCAAATAGGCCTTATCGTATTTTTTCTGTTTTACTTCTATCATCTATTTTATAAGAAAATGGTATCCTATACCTAACAAAGCACTAAGATACCTGCTTTCACCAAGCCTAACAATCACCAATAGATTTATTTTAAATAAAAATTTAAAAAGGATAAGTTTCGAGTAACATGGGAAGTGTTATCAATACCACTAAAATAGACATCCCTAAGACAAATAAGGTTTGTTTTAGCTGAAGTATCGCCTGTACAAAAAAGGCTACCACAAGTATCGAAAGTACAATGATCAATTGCGAAAGTTCTATCCCTGTTGCAAAACCCAAAAGCGGCGTTATGATATCCTCTTCATCAGCCATTAACATTTTAAAATAATTAGAAAAGCCAAAGCCGTGAATAAGACCAAAAAAAGCGGTGGCAATGCCGTGCCCTATTAAATTTTTATGCTCTTCTTTAGCCTTAAAATACCTTAAATTAAATAGTGCGGTCAGCAAAATGGTGACAGGAATTAAAAACTCAATAATACCTACTTCAACCTCTATTACTTTATAGGCTGATAGTGCCAGCGAAATACAATGCGTTATGGTAAAAATCGTAGCTAGTAACACTACCTTTTTCCACGATTTAAACGTAAAAGGCACCGTTAATATAGTTAAAAAAAGAATGTGATCATAAGCCGCTAAGTCTAATACGTGCTCCAAACCCATTTTCAAGTAAAACCAAAAATTTTCCATAACTACTTCTTTTCGTAAAACAATATTTCATTTCATTTAGTTGATGCCACGCTCTTTCTGTATGGTTTCGTACGCAATTTGCACTTCCTTAAACTTCTCTTCAGCTCCTTTTTTAATAGCTTCGTTTTCAGTGTTTACCCGATCTGGATGGTATTTTTTTGCCATGGTCCTGTAGGCCTTCTTTACTTCATCATCTGTAACAGATTTATCAATTTCAAGAATTTTATAGGCGTTATCTGCATTTTTAATAAACATCGCTTTGACACTTTCAAAACTGCTATGCCCAATTCTTAAAAATCTGGCTATTTCTTCTATTTTACTAATTTCAGCAGCGCTAACAGTGCCGTCAGCTTGAGCAATTCCGAATAAAAAATGCACCAACTGCAAACGCACCTCAATACTTGTTCGCAGATTCATATAATCACAAATACGTTGTCCAGAAATTTCCCTTTTTTTTATCACCTCATTGAAGGTTCTAAAGATGGCATTGGCCTTATCTTTGCCATACGTGCTCACAAAATAACGCTGCACATAGTCCATTTCTCTCTGACTCACGTTTCCATCAGCCTTGATCACTAAAGAACATAAGGAAAGTAAATTAAGTTCAAAATCGGCAGGAGAAACTGATTTTGATTTTTGTGAAAAACCCTTGGTTCTCGATGCACTAAATAGTTTTTGGAGTATATAAAATATGACAAAAAATAAAATCCATTTCATTCTTAAAAATTTTTGCCAAAGATATAGTTTTCAAATACAAAAATTATAGTAATGAAACGTTAAGGTTGAGGAAGAACTGTAACAAATTAGTTATATTTGAAAAATATTTTAATGAGTCTTAAAAATAAAAATTATGTATCCTGCAGAATTAATAAAACCAATGAGAGAAGACCTAGCTGGGGCCGGGTTTGAAGAATTACATAGCGCAGAAGCTGTTGAAAAAGCTATTAATGCCAAAGGAACTACGTTAGTTGTTGTGAACTCTGTTTGTGGTTGTGCCGCAGCAAATGCTAGACCTGCCGCAAAATTTAGTTTAACAAACAGCAAAAAACCAGACCATGCCGTTACCGTTTTTGCGGGTGTAGATTTTGAAGCGGTTGACAAAGCGAGAAGTTTAATGGTTCCTTTTCCCCCTTCATCACCGAGTATGGCTTTATTTAAAGACGGAGAATTGGTGCATATGATCGAGCGTCATCATATTGAAGGAAGACCAGCAGAAGTTATTGCAGAGAATTTAATGGCTGCATATAACGAATTCTGTTAAATAGTTATTCGCAATTAAAGTTTTATAATTTGAATAAAAATTTGAATAAAACCGCTCTTTAAAGGGAGCGGTTTTTTATTTTTGTAGCATGCAAAAATTTCTAGCATATCCGTTAAGTATTCTATACCAACTATCCTTTGGGATATGCTTACTAGTTTTTCATCCTTTACAATGGCTTGGCCATCATTTATTTGGCTACAGTGGATTAAAAAAAGTAGTAAGTATTTTAAATTTATGCTTATTAAGGTGTTCTATCCTGTTAGGCACTAGATACACTTTTAATAATCCTTATAAAATACCTACTGGAAAACCTTTAATCATAGTGGCCAATCACCAAAGTATGCATGATATTCCGCCTATTATTTGGTGGATGCGTAACTATCATCCAAAATTTGTGAGTAAAATAGAGTTAGGCAAGGGTATCCCAAGCGTTTCTTACAACCTAGTGCATGGAGGATCGGTATTAATTGATCGAAAAGATGGTAAACAAGCCTTAGGGCAAATTATGAAGTTGGGTACCTATATTGAAAAACATAATAGAAGTGCCGTTATTTTTCCAGAAGGCACACGCAGTAGAACAGGTTCGCCAAAAGCCTTTCAACCAACTGGCCTAAAAATTTTAATGAAGAATGCCCCATCGGCATTAATTGTTCCGATTAGTATTAACAATTCTTGGAAAATGTTGCGATATGGGAAATTCCCGAACGGTCTTGGCAATCATATTACCCTAGACGTCCATAAACCCATAGAAAATACTGGTAATTTTGACGAATTATTGGCACAAATAGAACAAACAATAACTTCGGGAGTAACCGCTATTCAATGACCAATACTGAAATCGTAGAAGAAACTATCGCATTTGTAAAAGAAACATTACAAGGTGCCGAAGGTGGGCATGATTGGTTTCACATACAACGTGTTTTTCGCAATTCTTTACTTATCGCGAAGGACGAAAAAAATATTAATATTTTAGTCGTTAGTTTGGGTGCTCTTTTACACGATATTGCTGATGCTAAGTTTAACAATGGTGATGAAACGGTAGGGCCAAAACTAGCACAACAGTTTTTATCCTCATTAAACCTTGATAAAAAGACAATAGATCATGTAATTCAAATCATTGAAAACATCTCATTTAAATCGAGCCTCGGAAAAAAGAAAAAGAAATTTGATTCCTTAGAATTACGAACCATACAAGATGCTGATCGTTTAGATGCTATTGGAGCTATTGGTATTGCTCGTGCCTTTAATTATGGAGGATTCAAAAATAGGGTTATTTATAATCCAAAGATTCCACCAAAACTTAATATGACCAAAGCAGCCTATAAAAAATCGGACGCACCTACGATTAATCACTTCTACGAAAAACTACTGCTGCTAAAAGACAAAATGAATACCGAAACAGGAAAAAAACTAGCCGCAGAACGCCACCAATTTATGCTTACGTATCTTGAAAATTTTTATCAAGAGTGGAACGGTCAGGCGTTTTTAAAACAACCTTAAAGTTGTATCTCTATTTTTAAAATTATAAGCCTTTGATTTTTGTATACTTAGGTAGATTCAAAATCATTTTACAGATTTTTAAAACCTCCCTTTTAATTTAATTTTGTACTTTAAGTGATTCAATTCAACTAACGAATAACTATCATGCAGAGAAGAAAGTTTATTAAAAACTCCGTTGCAGCCTCCGCTGTATTTTCCATTGTTCCCAGTTTTGTTTTAGGAAAAACCCATGTTCCACCTAGTGACACCCTTTATATGGGTGCTTTTGGAATAGGAGGTCGTGGTGGTGGGGTCATTAGAGATTTGACCAATACCCAAAAGGTAAAGTTTGTCAGCTTATGCGATGTTGATAATCGGCAAATAGAAGCCAGTACAAAATTACATCCAAAAGCCAAACTCTATAAAGACTTTAGAAAAGTATACGAAAATCATTTGAGTGAGCTAGATGCCATTATGGTAGCTACCCCTGATCATACGCATGCTACTATAGCTTTACCGTTTATGCGGGCTAAAAAACATGCCTATGTAGAAAAACCGCTAACACACAATATTAATGAAGCAAGATTAATGACAACTGTTGCCCGAGAAAATAATATTGTTACGCAAATGGGTAACCAAGGGGCATCAAGTGATGGTAGCAGACAAGCGAAAGAATGGATAGATTCTGGATTTTTAGGTAAAATTTATAAAGTAGATTGCTGGACAAACAGACCTGTATGGCCTCAAGGCATTCCATTACCCACAGTCCAAGACGCTATCCCAAAGGAATTAGATTGGGATTTATGGTTAGGACCAGCAGCTGATAGGCCTTATTATTCCGGTTACTTGCCCTTTAAATGGCGAGGATGGTGGGATTTTGGCACCGGAGCCTTAGGTGATATGGGATGTCATATTATGGAAACCCCTTTTAGTGCTTTAGGCTTAGGCTATCCTACGGAAGCGGAAGCTAGTTGCACAACCAATTGGGTAGGCGACTTTGTAGAAGCAGATTATAATGCTTCATGCCCAGCCTCCTCCATAGTTCGTTTAAAATTTAATACTGAAGCGCAGGGTGATATTGCCCTAAACTGGTATGATGGTGGTTTAAAACCCGATTTACCGGACGAATTAAAAGATGACGAGACTATTGGTGATTCTGGTGGTGGTAGTATTTTTTACGGCACTAAAGGTATTTTAGTAACCGATACCTATTCTAGAAATGCACGACTATTACCTTCCGAAACCATGGCAATGTTTAACCCTCCTACACCTACCTTAACACGAATAGAAGGTGATACTTCTGGGCATGCTATGAACTTTGTAAATGGTTGTTTGAATAACACGGCTACTTCTTCCGATTTTGCGAAAGCCGGCCCCTTAACAGAAGCAGTATTAATGGGGAATTTAGCAATTAAAGCCTACCAATATAAAGAACTAAAACCTGGTAAAAAAATCGGTGATTGGGATCCTTTTCAATATCCAGGACGCCGTAAAATTTTATGGGATGGCGCGAATATGCGCGTAACGAATTACGAAAAAGCTAACGAATGGGTAAAAGGTAATTACCGCAAAGGTTGGGAGTTGAAATAGTACAAAAATGCCACAAACTTATGCTTAAGTTTGTGGCTTTTATAGTTTTTATCAGCTCTGTTCTACGGCTAACTTATATAAAAGTTTACTTTTTTGCAGGTAGTCCCGCCAAAATTAAGTTCACAAAAGGGATAAGAAATAACCATTTGTTTATCCCTGCCTCATTCAATCTTCTAAAACCTAAGGCCAGCGTAGGAACAAATAAAATTACCCTCAAGGTATCACCAACATAGTATGGAATATGTAACGGATTTCTTAAAAAACCCAATGCCATAAAAAATATAATAGTGCCTATGAAGAAAATCCAAAATTCTTTATTCGTTGTTTTTCCTTGAAATTCGAACATTTTAACAAAGGGATCTATAAAATATTTCATACGGCCAATTTGTTGATACCTAAAAATATAAATTTAAAGTCTAAAAAAAAAGCTCTAAAAACAATGAACTTTCCAGAGCTTTCCAAACTGACCTATAGTGTGCTTAGAAAAGCATTTATTTTAAAAAAAGATATTTCTTTACGGCGGCGCTCATAAAAAGTGACCGGGCTAAATTAATCACAATTTCCATCAATAGCACAAGCATTTCCTGTTGTATCTGGCACTATCGTTATTTGCTCTTGATGCTTTTTCCAAGCTTTTTCTAGGGTATCTGTAAAAACTGCTACCGGTTGTGCTCCAGAAATACCATAGGTATGGTCAAGAACAAAAAACGGAACAGCGTTAATACCTAAATTTCTAGCTTCCATTTGATCTTGGCGTACTTCATAGATAAAATCTTCTGAATCGATCATTGTTTTTACGTCAGCAGGTTCTAAACCAATTTTAGAAGCCAATTGCATTAAAACCCCTATATCATCTATATTTTCACCTTCGATTAAGTGAGCTTTTAATAATGCTTCCTTAGCAGCATCGGCCAAATCGTGTTTTTTGGCAAAATGTAATAATTGGTGGGCTTTTAATGAGTTTGCTGGTATCATTTTGTTAAACTGGAAGTCTAAATCGACTGTTTTAGCCATATTTGTAACGTTGGCAAACATAGCCTCCGCTGTTGGTTTATCGACGTTCTTAGCCTGCATAAAATGAGCTAAACCCGACATATCTGTCCTTGTTTCCATAGCTGGATCTAACTCAAAACTTTTCCATTCCACAATAACATCATCTTTATGAGGAAAATTCGCTAATGCTTTTTCAAAATTTCTCTTTCCGATATAGCAAAAAGGACATCTAATATCTGACCATATACTTATGTTCATAACACATTTTTTAACGATTCTAACAAGTTAGACGACGTTTATTGGAATAACTTTCAGTATATTTTTTATTTAAAATGCACTTTTACCAGTTGTTTTTTAGACCCTCGCTTAGCATAAAAAAGCATTTTTTGATCGTTTTTTTGTATCAAAGGAACAGATACCATTAAAGGCAAACGCGCTTCTTTTCCGTCAATTATTTTTTGATAATTCATTCGACCGGCTTCGTCTAATTTCACCACAAAAATATTTTTGTTTTGACTTAAGCCTTGTTTAAAAATAATACGCTCATCGGTTAATTGTTGAGGATTTTCACTTGCTGTGCTAATAAAAAAGTAGCTATTTTTATCTTTAGTAAATGAGGAGTACGAGGTATAGGCCGGATCTCCCTGAGTAACTTCAGACTTATTGATATTTCGCGCCCAAACCATTTCTCCAGTAGTGCTAAGTTTTACACTTACAATATCGTTGTAATGATACCTATTAATTTTTAGTCTAGTACCTGATACGTCACTTTGGAAACTGGAGGTGACAAAATATTCTTCGGCATTAAACAGAATAAAATCGTTATCCACAACCACTTCTTTGAAAATTAAGTTTTTAACATCTTCCTCTTCATCCCTCCCAAATTTATCCAACATAAATTGAGTAGAAAATTCATGGTATTTTTTGTCTTTGATGTTCAGCGTGTTTAAGTCTATATCAAAATAGGCGATTCCGTTGTATCTGTTATCTTTTCTATTCGAATAAAAGCCTACACACACCAGTTTGTCTGCTGTAAGTATAGGGTTTAAAGCTTCTGGAAATTTATCAGCAGCAACAAAGGTCTGAGTATTTCCTCGATCCTTAGAAACCTGCACTAATTCATATTGAAATTTTCGTTCGGTAATAGCAAATCGTTTCTTTTTAAAATAAGCCTTAGCGATCAAGTAAGCCTGTTGTTTATCTTGAGATAAAACGAAATTCTCAAAGGCATAGTTTTTTTCTTCAACTTCGCTTGAAAAATCAAACTCTATCAGTTTTTTTAAAGTAGCATCAAAAACATAAATGGTATGTTTATTATCTTTTCCTTTTTTATGATGTGAGCTGATAGCAAAAGCAGATTTTTCCTTGTCAAAAAGTACCGTTGTGGTAAAACCTGAAATAAAATTTCTGTTGTAATAGTTACGATCTAAAGGCTGCTCTACAGGATCAGAGTCGATGGTTAAAATTTTTTCTTTTGTAAAATTAAAGGTTTTGAACGAACTTTTATGTACGATATATTCATAGGCTTTTAAGCCGTAATTGTATTCTAAAAAAAGTAAATTTACTTCTCCGTTTTTCACAAAGGCATCGACGTAATTTGCCTCTTTCAGCTTATAATTAAATTCAGCTACGAGTTCTAAATTCTCATTGTAATGCTCTATAAAATAGCCTTTGGGCTTTAGGATAATTCCTGTAAAATACGAACGCACTAAAATAGTACCTCCAGTGCCATCTGGAGCAATCGTTAATAAATTAGAATAGGTATAACGGTCATTATACTTTTCACCAATAGTATATTCTATAGGCATTTCTTGTGCCCGAACTAAGGAAAACAAAACGAAAAAAAATAATAGAAATAGGTTCCTGATATGCATAGAATTGGGTTTAGGTTCTTTGCGGTTATTTAAAATTTGCTTTTCTTTTTTCTAAAAAGGCGGTTGTACCTTCTTTGAAATCTTCAGTGCCAAAACAAGCTCCAAAAGCTTTAATTTCTTCTTGATAACCATCTATAGTACTATTAAAACCAGCATTTACTGCTTTTATTGCATAGGAAATAGCTACAGGAGAATTATTCGATATCTTATCGGCTATTTTTTCACAAAGTGGCAGTAATTCTTCCTGAGCTACCACATCATTCACAAGACCGTATGCCAATGCTTTTTGTGCATCAATCATTCCAGCAGTCATAATCATCTCATTGGCTCTGCCTTTGCCAATTAATTGCGGTAAGCGTTGGGTACCTCCATACCCAGGAATCACACCAAGTGAAACTTCTGGCAAGCCCATTTTTGCGTTAGCACTAGCCATTCTGAAATGGCATGCCATGGCTAATTCTAAGCCACCACCTAAGGCGAAGCCATTAACAGCTGCAATGACAGGAGTTGTTAAATTTTCAATAAAATCAAACAATAACTGTTGTCCTTTTCGCGCAAGTTGGCCCCCTTCTTTTACTGAAAAATTCGAAAATTCAGCGATGTCCGCTCCTGCTACAAATGCCTTTTCACCACTACCTGTAATGATGATCGCTTTTATTTTTTTATCTACATCAAGGGAGTGTAATCCATCATGCAAGTCTTGAATGGTGTCGCGGTTTAAGGCGTTTAATTTATTAGGACGATTAATAATTACCGTTGCGATAGCATCTCTTTGTTCAATTAGAATGTTTTCGTATTTCATAGTTTTTGTTATTTACTTAGGTTTTGTCGTTGTAGCTTTTATAATATACTACAAATTTACTAAAGATTTTAAGAGTTGCCTCTACAGGCTTTAAAAGGCTTCTAACAGCCTTGAAATTTACCTAACATTCACCTTTAGTTATTTTTAAAACCCTTTAAAATCAAGGTTTTGCCGCTTAAAACAGAATAACAAAATCTTAACATTTTATACTTGGAAAAGCCTTTAAAAATACTATGTTAGACCTTAGCAAAAATTTAAAATAATGAAATTAGTATACATTAAAAGAGAAACAAAAACCGAAAATCGTTACACTCCGAAAATGGGAAAATTGATCACTAAAGTTACCTATATCAAGAAGTACTTTTTAGGCTTACCAATTACAACGCTTCATAAATACAGAAACACCTACTATGGTGAAGTGAAAAGTTGTGACGATTGTATGTTGTTTATCTAAACTGTTTAAAAAACCAAAAACACATTATGCAAGTACTTGTCATAGGAGCTGGAAATATGGGACTTACCTACGCAAAGGGAATGTCAAAATCGAAACTCCTAAAAAAAGAGAATATTATGGTTCTCGATACTTCTGAAGAAAAACTAGAAGAAGTAAATCAATTATCAAACTTTGATGCCCATAGAAATTTAGTAGATTGTGTACCAAAGGCAGACATCATTTTTATTGCTGTAAAGCCATATCATGCGGTAGATTTGTTTGAAAAGATAAAGCCACTTATACATTCAGAACAGCTACTCATCTCTATCATGGCTGGCGTTAAAATCGATACGATTAAAGAAATTACAGGATTAACAAAAATTATTCGTGCGATGCCCAACTTACCTGCGCAAATTGGGAAAGGACTTACTTCTTACGTAGCATCTCCTGAAGTTTCTAGAATTGAATTATTAACTATTGAAAGTTTATTAGATACCACTGGGAAATCGGTTTTAGTTAAAGATGAAAATTTTATTGATGCTTCTACGGGAATTTCAGGCAGTGGACCGGCGTATGTCTTCTATTTTATGCAAAGCATGATGGAGGCTGCCTTACAAATGGGCTTTTCTGCCAACGTTTCTAAAGTCTTGGTCGCCCAAACCTTTACGGGTGCCATTGAGCTCTTTAACCAGAATAACTTATCACCGAATTCTTGGATGGAAAAAGTAGCTAGCAAAGGAGGAACCACACGAGCTGCCTTAAACTCGATGGAAGATAACAATGTAGGCGAATTAATTAAAGAAGCAGCATTTGCAGCATTTGATCGCGCTGTTGAATTGGGTAAAGAGAAACAGGATGTATAAACAAAAAATAGTCATCAAGGTGGGTACAAATGTGATGACGAACAGAGATAATAGAATTGTTAGACCCGTCCTCAAAAAACTAGTAAAGCAAATTGCAGAATTATATGAAAGAGATATCATTACCATACTCGTTTCTTCGGGTTCGGTGATTGCGGGTATGGAAGTTTTAGGCGAGTCGGCCATTAAAGATAAAACACAAAAAAGACAAGTTTATTCGGCTATTGGGCAACCACGAATGATGCGTTTGTATTATAATATTTTTCGTGATTATGGGATGAAATGTGCCCAAGTACTTCCGACAAAACGTGATTTTAGTCCCGGCGTACATCGACAAAATATGATTAATTGTTACGAAGGTTTATTGTCTGAAGGCGTTATTCCAATTGCCAATGAAGATGATGCCGTATCAGTTACTATGTCTATGTTTTCAGATAATGATGAACTGGCCAGCTTGATTGCAGAATTGATCAATGCTGACAAACTAATTATTCTTACAGACATCGACGGCCTTTATAATGGACATCCAGATGCTGAAAATAGCAACGTAGTTTCGCACGTTGACCCAGAAGAAAACTTAAATAAGTACATTCAAAAAAACACCAAAGGAGAAGCCGAAGGAAGAGGTGGAATGGGCTCTAAGTTAGAATATGCACAGCGTGTCGCTGCCAAAAACATTCCTACTTTTATTGCTAATGGAAAAAAAGAGCGAACCATTATAGATATTATCGAAGGCAAAGACGTTGGCACCAGAGTTGCCATAAAAGGGAATCCACAATAAGTGTTATTTAAAAAAATAGATACACCTAATACAACATAAAATGAAACTTTTAACAACAGCTATAAAAAACAATGTATTAAGTTCTATGATTGGGATTTTAGATCAAAACCGAACCCAATTATTAAATGCGAATCAAAGGGATTTGGATCTTTTTCAAAAAGACGATCAAGCCATGTATGATCGGTTAATTATAGATGATCAGAAAATTGACCAGATGATCAAAGCGGTGGACCAAGTAAAATCTCAACAAGATCCGGTACACCAAGAGATAAGCAAGCAAGAATTAGAGAATGGATTAAAAATTTCTAATAAAACCGCCCCGTTTGGCACCATCATGATTATTTATGAATCAAGACCCGATGTCACAATTGAGGCAGCTGTACTTGCCTTTAAAGCCAATAATAAAATTTTATTAAAGGGCGGTAAAGAAGCCCTATACAGCAACAAAATGTTAGTGGAATTTTGGCATAAAGCGCTGGAAGAAAATAACTTGAGTACCGACTACATTCAATTATTTACCTTGAACCGTGAAGAGACTCAAGCTTTTCTCAAAAATCCGACCGAAAAGCTAGATTTAATTGTGCCACGAGGAGGTGATACATTAATCGCCTTTGTTAAAGAACATGCCAACTGTGCGGTACTTGTGAGCGGCAGAGGAAATAACTTTTTATACGTTTCTGAACATGCCAATTGGGAGCAAAGTAAAAAAGTAATTTTGAACGCAAAAACAGATAAAATATCGGCCTGTAATGCCTTAGATAAAATACTAATTAGTGCTAAAATTGACAATTACCAAGAAAAAATTGAAGATTTAGCGACTATTTTAAAAGCTAATGACGTTTCTATTCTTGTCGATGCAGACTTAAAAAAGGTACTAAAAGATGCCCCATTAATAGTAGATGAAAGCATATGGAAAGAGGAATTTTTAGCGATGAAATGTTGCCTAGGTGCTGTGCATTCTTTAGAGGAAGCTATAGAAAAAATAAACGATAACTCTGGAGGTCATTCGGCAACAGTAATGACAAAAGATACTAAAGAAGCACAACTCTTTATGGAGCAGGTAGATTGCGCTGCAGTATACCAAAATGCCTCAACACGCTTTACGGATGGCGGACAAATGGGTGTGGGTGCTGAATTAGCCATAAGCACAGACAAATTACACCATAGAGGACCCTTAGGCTTAAAACAACTTGTAACCAATAAATACTACATTTTTGGCGATGGCCATATAAGAGAATACTAACTAAAACCCCTATCTTATATATGTTAGATACCATAGAAGAATTAGAAGGAAGTCTCGTGCAACATGGAGAAACGCACAATCGTTTGTATGTAAAGGAATGCCCTGAACATAATTTGAAGGCTTTTATACCTAAAATAAAAGCACTTGCACAACAAAATAAATACGATAAAATTTTAGGCAAGATTCCTGAGAATGCCATATCTTTTTTTGAAACTAATGGCTATAAAATTGAAGCCAAAATACCTGGACTCTACCATGGCGAAATAAATGGCTATTTTTTAGCCGATTATTTAAATAAGAATCGCTCCTATAAGGACGAGCGTGCCTTAAAAACTATTGAAAGTGTTAAGACTATTGCCCAGGCGGCTAAAAGTACCGCCGAGGAAGGTTTTATGAAGCTGCCTTCACGCTATGAAGTTCGTACCCTTGGTAAAAAGGACCTTACTGCACTCGCTCAATTGCACCAAAGAGTCTTTACATCGTATGATGTGCCCATCGATGATGAAGCCTACTTAACAAATTTGCTGAAGAAAAATCATCAGTTTTACGGACTTTTTGATGAAGGCGAGTTGATTGTTTCTGCCATACTCCAAATTAACGTGAAGCAATCAAATATTGAGATTGTTGATATCGCTACACATCCAAATTTCAGAGGCCAAAATTTGTCATATTATGTATTGCAAGAAATAAAGCAAAAAAGTAGTGAATTAGGTTGTAAAACTCTGTTTTCCTTAGTGAGAGCCACTTCATATGGATTAAACATTACTTTTAGCAAGCACGGTTTTCATCTTGGAGGTACGCTTTACAATAACACCATGATTGCAAATCGCTTAGAAAGCATGAATGTTTGGTATTGCAATTAATGGTTTAGTGATCTTTATTCTTGATAGTAGACTTACATAACTCTCGGAAAGGTTACTGTAAAAACAGTACCTACCCCTAGCTTTGAAGTATAGCTTATGGAACCGCTATAGGTTTCTACGATGTTCTTAACCATTCCTAAGCCCAATCCCATGCCACTCGTTTTGGTAGTGAACTTTGGTTCAAATATTTTTTCTCTAAACTCTTCCGCAATACCCACTCCATTATCCGCTACTGAAATTTTGGTGAATTTGCCTTCAGCACTTACAGTAACTAAAATTCGTGGCGCCGCAACGTCAGGTACAGCCTGTATCGCATTTTTAACGAGATTAGTAATAACTCGAATCAATTGAGTACGGTCTAATTTTGAAATAATTACCTCTTCCTTTGCAATAAAATCAATGTAGTTTTCATTAAAAATATCTAAGGCCAGCTTTACAATTGTAACGACATTTAAAGTTTCATTTTGTTGTGCCGGCATTTCTGCAAAATTCGAAAAAGCACCTGCAATACTGCTCATAGTATCGATCTGCTGAATTAAAGTTTTAGAATATTCCGCAACCTTTGTAGCTATATCCGGATCTTGAACATCAAACTTACGCTCAAAACTTTGAACTGTTAATCGCATCGGGGTCAGCGGATTTTTAATTTCGTGGGCTACTTGTTTTGCCATTTCGCGCCAAGCCTGCTCCCGTTCGCTTTTCGCTAATTTAATGGCACTAATTTCTAACTCATCAATCATGGCATTGTACGAGTCAATTAGCTTTCCAATTTCTTCAGTAGGGTTTTTAATCAGAATTTTCTCGTTTCTTTTGGTCAAAAAAGTAGAAGTCATTTTATCAGAAATGGTCTGCAGAGACCGTGTAATGTATTTTGAGATAATATACGCAAGGCCAATAGCAATAAAAAGCATGAATAAATAAACACCTCCCAAGCGCAATAAAAACTCTTTTAGTTCTTTATCATTAAACGAATTGTCTTCAAAATAAGGTAAATTTAAGATTCCAATAGGTTTAAACTTACCATCGGATATGTAAGTATAAGAAGCTTGAAATTTGCTTCCTGCTGCCGATTTTTCCTCCAAATATCGAGCATCAACAGTATTTTCTAAGTGATTGAGTACTTCTGGATCTAGGCACAAGGAAACAGAATCATTTTCAAATTTAGGTCGTGAACTTTTGATTAAATTACCTTCTAAATCGTAAATATTAAAGTTGACATTGAGTACATCCGCAATTTGATAAATTTCATCCTTAAAAATTAAATACAGGTTTTCAGTTGTTGGTACATAGGTAGTACGCTGCAGGGTGTACCTAATATTCTCTTTAATCTGCTCTTCCTTGCGCTCTAATCGATCTTCATGATAATCCTTGGATTGTTCTCCGTATTGGTAAATAGTAACACCAGCGATTAATACGGATGCAACCAAGACCAGTAATATCATCGCAATAAAAATTCGGGATCTAAGAGAGACTTTTTCGAACAAGAAATTTTAATTAAAGGAAACTTATTTTAAAGATAGCAATAATTGCACCAGAGTGACATTCTGGTCATTAAAAAGCTAGGCATTTGGATTTTTTTCTCTAATTTTTTTATACAATTTAATACCTAACATTAATAAAACCCCTAAACCCATAATACCTACCACCCCGTAAACCCAACTAATCGTTGTTTTTAAAATCACTAGAAAGACTACCGCGAATAAAATAATCGTCGCCCCTTCATTCCAAATCCTCATAAAATTTGAAGTATATTTTATTTCATTACGTTGAAATTGCAAGAATATTTGGTGATTTTTTAAATGATACATAAACAACAAAAATACAAATCCTAACTTGGCATGCATCCAAGCTTGTTGCAACCATGCTGGGAATAAGACCAACAACCAAAGGGCAAAAAGTGTAGCTAAAATAGCGGACGGCCAAGTAATTATATACCAAAGTCGCTTGGTCATTAATTTAAAGGCATCCGATAAAATTTCTTTCTCAGGTGATGATTTTTGGGATGCCTCAATATGGTTTATAAACAAACGAGGAACATAGAACAACCCAGCAAACCAAGTAATTACAAAGATTAGGTGTAAGGCCTTAACGTATAAATACTGTTCCCCCATTATTCTTTTACTCTAATTGCCCCAATTCCAGAACTCCAAAGCATGGCATTAAAAGCAGGTATTTGCTGCTCTAAAAGAATATCAGCTTGTTGGTTTAAACCCAACCATTGGGCATCAAGTTCCGCTTTTCGCTCTATAGATGATTTATTTAAGGTACCTAAATCATTGGCTGTTTGATTCATTAAAAACAGGTATTCTGCCGTAAATTTATTTGGAAAATTCTCTACATCATCATAAGCCTTCGATTTTCTTTGAACCATCGTTGTATCCCAAGCCTTAAGTTGTTCCACTAAGTTTTGACCTTCCTTCTTTAAGGTATCGTCTTTTATTTCTTTTAAAATAGTTTCTAACTGGGTTTGGGCATCAAAAAGCCTATTAATTTTTGTGTGCATCAGGGTCACATTAGCTGCTGCAGATTTCATGAAGCCATCGTATTTTACATAATTTTCTTTTGAGACTTCAAAATTTGGCATGGGTACTATTTTGCCTACTGTAGAAACCACTTTGTCATTCAGCTTTAACTTTATAGTGTAAGTACCCGGTATAGCTTTGTGCCCTCTATAATTTGCTTCGATATAGGCTTCTGGCACTCCAGGTATGGTTGGATGTCTTAAGTCCCAAACAAACCGGTTTAAACCTTGGTTTTTAGGCAACACTTTTTGTTTTGGTGGTGCGCCTTCATAGGCCTTATAGCTTCCATCTCTTTGAGTACTAAAAGTTTGTATAACCTGTTCATTTTCATTCAAAATTTCTAAGCTTACATTCGCCGAGTCGTCCAGAGCCGGTAATTCATAATAAATAACCATCCCATTTGCAGGGTTAATTCCATCAAATACATCAGTGCCATCAAAATTTTCAGCGTTTGAATTTAATGGGCTTCCCCAAGATCCGTTTAAAGCCGTTGCTGGCTGGTATAATTTAGTCTCTTTCGTTGCCTTGTATTGGTTTAGAACAGTTAGGTCATCAAGAATCCAAAATGATCTGCCAGAAGTAGCCACGATAAGGTTATTTTGATGTACTTTCAGATCTAAAATAGGCGTTTTAGGCATATTTAATTGTAATGTTTCCCATTTTTTGCCACCATCTAAAGAGATATAAATTCCTTTTTCAGTCCCCAAATACAATAAATCTTTGCGGACCGTATCTTCTCGAATAACTCTCGTAAATGCTCCATAGGGTAATCCTTTACTTATATTCATCCAGCTTTTGCCGTAATCTGTAGTTTTATAAATGGCGGGCGTGTAGTCATTAAATTTGTATTTTGTTGTAGCTATATAAGCCGTTCCTTTATCGTGTGGTGAAACTTCAATAGCATTGACCAGACTTTCGCCTAAGTCTTTTGGAGTTACATTCATCCAACTCACCCCATTATCCCTTGTAAGATGAACCAGACCATCATCACTCCCGGTCCATAACACCCCTTTTTCATGAGGGGATTCAATCATATAAGCTATAGTACCGTAGTTTTCAGCACCCACAGCTTCGTTGGTATAAGGACCACCTCCTTTACCTTGCTTTTCGTCGATATTTCGAGTTAAATCAGGTGAAATTTCTTCCCAACTGTACCCCATATCTTTAGTCCTCAATACAAATTGGGCACAGTGGTAAAAAATACCAGGTTCATGAATTGAAGCTATGATTGGAGCGTTCCAATTGTACAAATATTTCATGTCACGAGCATCCCTGCCTAAGTATTGAATAGGAGCTGCCATTACTTGAACTGAGGTGTTGGTCTCGGTATCTAACACTTCAATCGTGCCTAAATAACTACCGCCCATAACAAACCTTGGATCTTCCGGATTAAAGGCTAAAAACGCACTTTCCCCTCCTGCCGAGCTACTCCAGTTTTTTTCTGAAATTGAGCCGCTTCCGACAGCTAAACTCGCAATTTTTACCGATGAATTATCTTGTTGCCCAGCATAAATGTTATAGGGAAACAAATTATCTGTATTAATCCGATAAAACTGGGCTGTTGGCATATTATCTTGAGGAGACCATGATTTTCCATAATCAAAACTTATGGCGGCACCACCATCATTTGCGATGACAAAGTTTTTTGAATTCTCGGGATTGATCCATAAATCGTGATAATCGCCATGTGTACCCGACAAGGTTTCCCAAGTTTTTCCGCCATCTTCGGAACGTAAGGCAGGAGCACTTAATACATAAAGGGTGTTTTCGTTATTGGGATCTACAAATAATTCAATGTAGTACCAGGCACGTTGCGTAAGCCTATTGTCACCACTGACAAAATTCCAACTGAGTCCAGCGTCGTTCGACACAAATAAACCTCCCTTATCTTGTTCTGTATCACTTTCTAAAAGAAGGTATACCTTATTAGAGTTTGACGGGCTTGCCGCAATCGCCATTTTTCCTTTTTCCTCAGGTAAACCCTTGTGAATTAAAGACCACGAATCACCACCATCTATTGATTTGTAGACTCCACTACCCTTGCCTCCACTAATCACCATGTTTGGTTTTCTTTGATGTTCCCACATTGTGGCATACATAATTTCGGGATAATTAGCATCCATACTTAGTTCTGAACAACCCGTTAAATCATTAACGAATAACACGTTCTTCCAGGTTAGTCCGCCGTCTATCGATTTATAAATTCCTCTTTCCTTCGTTGGTCCATGCAGGGCTCCTTGAGCGCCCACATACACTATATTTGGATTGTTTGGATGAATTACAATTCTAGAAATATGCTGGGTGAGTGTTAAGCCCATGTTTTTCCATGTTTTTCCAGCATCCGTAGATTTGTATACCCCATCGCCGTAAGAAGTCATCACCCCTCTTGGGGCGTGTTCTCCCATGCCGCAATACAAAATATTTGAATTAGATTCAGATACCGCAATAGCCCCCACCGAACCCATTTCAAAAAAACCATCAGAAATATTTTCCCATTGATTTCCTGCATTCGTTGTTTTCCATAATCCCCCGCCTGTGGTTCCCATATAATAGGTTAATGGATCTCCATGAACCCCGGTAGCACTAACAGAGCGACCTCCGCGAAAAGGACCAATATTCCTGTATTTTAAAGGTTTAAAGTATTCTTCAACCGATTGACTCCAACCTTGAAGAAAACCAAGTAAAATCAGTGAATAGGTTAACATCAATCGTATTTTCATCATCTAATAAATTTTATTCAACAAATAAATAGTTTAATTTCAACTGGTTAAATTCCGAATTAAATTCTAAAATTTCTTTTGAAATCAGGGCATTAAAAGTGCTTAATTGTTCGTTTATTTTAGCGGTTAATTCATTTTTTACCGCAATATCTTGTTCCGTCGGGTGAAAATCGTCAATAGCTACTAAACTATTTAAGTGCCCTAACTTGTTGGTTAACTTAATTGGAAAGTTTAAAGGATCTTGTCCACTTCTGTTTTTCGTTTGGTATAAGGTTTTTTCAACTTCGCTAAACTCTTCCTTAATTTTTTTAGCTTTTTTCACCAACTCTTTGGTAGCTGCATTGTCTGCATACTGCTTTGCAAAGGCATCTAATTGCGTGTTAATTTTTCGAATCTTTTTAATTGATTGATGTGCCTTATCAATAGTGGTATTAATGTCGCTAATAAAATCAAATTGTTTTTGCATTTCAGCAACTGTAACTTCAGCTCTTGGATCTGGTAGGATTTTGAAATCTTTAGACATGTCATTCCCGTTGACCGTCAAAGTCACTTTGTACGCGCCAGGAACTGCCTTAGCGCCGTCTAAACTTGCCCACCACAAAATCATACCATCTAATTTTTCGGCTCCTTTGCCTCGCGTATCCCAAACATGCGTATTACCGCCTTTTTTAAGGTCTAATTTTTTATCTTTTTCTTTAGCTGTTGTAGCATAATGCGCCAAAGTATCTCCTTTTTGACTGAAATAAGTTAAGGCAATACTATCTTTTTCATTGAAATCTTTTAAATAAAAATGAGTCACCACGCCGTTCGGATGATTTTGCCCGGCTAATTTCGATGCTTGTCTTCTAGCTCCCCCTTTGGTTCTGTAGGCGTCTTTGGGTTGAAACAGGATCGCATTCTGGTTTTTATCAGCTTCATTCAGTTGATGTAATACGGTTAAGTCATCGATCATCCACAAGCTACGGCCTTGCGTTGCAACGATTAAATTGTTTTCTTTAACCGCTAAATCAGTAATGGGTACAATAGGTAAATTTAATTGAAATGGTTTCCAGTTGGCACCGTCATTAAAAGAAACATACATGCCTGTTTCTGTACCTGCATACAATAAGCCTTTACGCTTTGGGTCTTCCCGAACTACTCTTGTGAAATGTTCATTTGCAATACCACTAGTTATTTTAGTCCATGTTTTTCCATAGTCAGTAGTCTTGTACAAATATGGCTGAAAATCTCCTAGTTTGTAGCGTGTTGCGGCTACGTAACAAGTTCCTTCTTCGAAAGCTGAAGGTTCAATACTATTCACCATAGCCCATTCTGGCATATTAGTCGGAGTTACATTATCCCAAGTTTCTCCTGAATTTCTACTCACATGAATTAATCCATCATCACTACCCACCCATAATAAGCCTTCTTTTAATGGGCTTTCATTAGCCGCAAAAATGGTGCAGTAGTATTCTACACTGGTATTGTCTTGGGTAATTGGTCCACCACTAGAACCTAATTTTGTTGGATCGTTTCTGGTTAAATCGCCGCTCAGTAATTTCCAACTTTGTCCTTCATTTTCTGTGACATGCACATGATTTGAAAAGGTATATAATTTTTTAGGATTGTGTTTGCTAAAAATGATAGGAAAATTCCATTGAAATCTATATTTCATAGCCTCGGCACCTGCACCCATGGGGTTATCTGGCCACACATTTATACCTCTAGTGGTATTTGTTTTATGATTTACGCGAGTTAAAAAACCGTCATAACTACCGCCATACACTACGTCATTATCTTTTGGGTCAACTGCAATCCAAGCAGACTCACCACCCGCGGTTTCCTCCCAATCGTCCTCACTAATGCTATACCCGTCGCTACGATGTTTTATGCGTAACGTGGAGTTGTCTTGCTGCGCTACATAAATTCTATAAGGAAAAGAATTATCGGTAGTTACTCTATAAAACTGTGCTGTTGGTTGGTTGTAATACGTACTCCAGGTTTCACCACCATCGTAGGTAATTTGTGCACCACCATCATCACCAATGATCATGCGGTTACTATTTTCAGGAGAAATCCATAAATCATGATGGTCACCGTGCGGTGCATTAAAACTTTTAAAAGATCTTCCACCATCCTCTGATTTATGATAATTAACATTCAACACATAGACCACATCTTCATTTTCAGTATCGGCATAAACACGGGTGTAATACCAAGCTCGTTGCCGTAAGCTGCGATCGCTATTGATTAAGGTCCATTTTTCACCACCATCATCACTGCGGTACAAGCCGCCTTTTTCTTTATTTTCTACAATTGCCCAAACTCTATCTGAGTTTTTTGGAGAAACCGCTACACCAATAATCCCTAAGGTGTCACTTGGAAAACCTTCATTTTTGGAAATTTCTTTCCAAGTTTCACCACTATCGGTACTTTTCCAAAGTGCAGAACCCTCACCACCGCTGCTTAAACTATAAGGTGTACGTTGGGCGCGCCAAGTTGAGGCATATAAAATTCTAGGATTGTTAGGATCGAAAGTCAAATCTACCGCACCAGCTTGATCATTTACAAATAGTGTTTTACGCCAGTTTTTTCCACCATCCATACTTTTATAAATACCACGTTCGTTGGTTGGCTTATAAATATCTCCTAACACTGCTGCATAAACAATTTCCGAATTTTTAGGGTGAATTCGGATTCTTGGAATATGCCGGCTATTTTCTAAGCCTATTGCTGTCCATGTTTTTCCTGCATTTTCGGTTTTCCACATGCCATATCCCGAAGACACATTGCCACGAAGCGTTTTTTCTCCACCTCCAACGTAAATCACATTGGGATCACTCTGTGAAACCTCAACGGCTCCAATGCTCCCACCAAAAAATCCGTCAGAAATATTCTCCCATTCACGACCGCCATCCATAGTTTTCCAAACCCCACCACCGGTAGCACCAAAGTAAAAAAGATTAGGTTGATTAGGAACACCCGCCACGGCAGCCGAACGACCTCCACGAAAAGGGCCTATAGATCTGTATTCTAAACTAGAATATAGCTCTTCAGGAATAGCGGTCTCGGTTTGATTTGCCTTTTTTCTTTTTTGAGAAACTGTCGATAACGGTGTTAAGCACAGAATAAGCAGTACTGTAGCGATTTTTAAGTAGTTGTATTTCATGATATATTCAAGTTGTGATTAGTCCAGCCTAAAGTAAGGAGAAAAATACGTTTTTACAAGCGGTAGACTTTAGGCTTCAGCAAAAACTAACCGCAGGGTAAGCATCGATGTTTTTTAAAACTACCCTGCAATTATTTTGAAATTGTATTTGTTTTTAAATCTCAAACACCGAGCCAACAGCTTAGCGCTTTTTTGTAACAAACTTGTATCTTTAGCTACTTACAATTGACAAATAAAACAAAAATGCTCGAAAAAAAAATCGAAAATCAACTTTCCCAAAAAGACTTAGAAATTTTAACCAAAGCAAAGCAGCAAATGGTAACTATAGGTTGGGCGATGAAGGGCTTAAACAGTATAGGAAACTTGATACAAACAAAAGTAGACTTACTTCCCGACAAACAACAAAAATGGTTGCAAAAAGTGAGCTATGATGTATTGTTGCGTGTGGTAAAAGCAAATTTATTTTCCATGAAAAAAAATCAAAAACCAAAAGCTCCTTTAAATAAAACCTATAAAGCCCTTGTAACTTCATCAGGAGTTGTAGGTGGTGCGTTTGGCATTGCTGCCTTTGCGGCCGATTTAACGCTTACTACCAAATTAATGATGCGGTCTATCATGGATATCGCCCGAAGTGAAGGAGAAAATCTAGAGGACTTAGACAGTCAACTTGCCTGTTTACAGGTATTTGCCTTAGGTGGAAAATCAAAACATGACGATACGCTCGAAACTGCTTATTATGCCACAAAAATCACTTTAGATACCAGCGTCAAAGCTGCCACCAAAGGAGCGGGAAAAGTAGCAGGCTCATTATTACAGGGCAGTGCCAATCCTTTTTTACAAACTTTGGGGATTATTGCTTCACGATTTAGTATTCAGGTTTCGGAAAAATTTGTAGCCCAAGCGGTTCCCATTATTGGTGCTGCGGGCGGCGGAGCTATTAACCTAGCTTTTATACATCATTTTCAAGGCATGGCTCAGGCCCATTTTGCGATCAGAAGGCTGGAACGGAACTATGGACAGGATATCATTAAAAGTGCCTATGAAGCTATTTGACCACCAAAAGCTAAACGTATTAAAAGTAAATCACTAAACTACATAAGGCCCATTTTGTAAAGCAAATAAACTTATTTTAAAGCGTATTTATTCTTGCGAACGCACCCAAAAAAAATTGGGATAAAAGGTGTGGACATAAAAACTTTCCTAGTGACCTGCTAAAAATACTTTGGTTTTAACGTTAATCACTAATCATTGTCGCTTGTCTAAAATAGTTTCAAAAATTATATCATCAAAAGCCGAGCTATTTGCAATTTTGAGGGCTTCCTTTATAAATACCTTTTTTTTCCTTTCCTCTTTTATAAAAGCTAAAATCTAACTTAGAAAAAATTGTTAGCTGCTATTTTCTAGCCCATCAATAGCCCATAAAAATTTTTTAAATTATTTTTATTTAGATTGATTAAAAACAATAATTATAATGTATTTTTGCCATCAAAATTTTAAAAAGTAGGTGAAAACCCCTGTCGTTTGAATACCTATTTCATGTAAAACACAAATTAAGTATTGAATATGGCCACGAAAAAAACTCCATTTTCCTTTCAAGTAAGAGCAATTCACAGATATCTTGGGTATTTTTTATCTGGGATAATGGCGGTTTATGCCATTAGTGGAATAACTTTGATTTTCAGAAAAACTGAGCTTCTAAAAAAGGAAGTTATTACAGAAACAAATCTTCCTCCAAATTTGAAAACCGATGCCTTGGCAGCCGCTTTAGACAGGAAGCTAAGCATTGAAAAAGTAGAAGGCGATCTTTTTTATTTTGAGAATGGCACCTATAACCAACAAACAGGACTAACGGTTATAAAAACAATGGAAGTTCCTTTTATTCTTGATAAAATGCAAAAATTACATAAAGCATCGACCAAAAGCCCGCTCTATTATCTCAACATCTTTTTTGGTGTAGCGCTGCTCTTTTTCGTTTTATCGGCCTTTTGGATGTATGCTCCAAAAATGCCAATCTTTAAAAAAGGCATCTACTTTGCTTTAGGGGGAGCCATTTTAACCTTAGCACTTTTATTTGTATAGATTCTAAAATAGAGGTCAAATTTGTAAGAATTTTACTCCATCAAACACTTGAAAAACAAACCTTTAGTGGGTTAATTGCGCAAATTTTTATGTCGACAACAGGTATTGAAAAGTTCGCAACAATTTTTATGTAAATGCTAAGCTTTCTACTACTTTTGACTCCATGGAAAGTAAAGCAACTATTTTAAATTGCTTAAAGCTGCTATTTTTTATAGCCAGTTCAACGCTTTGGTCTCAAAAAGCAGCACCAGTGGCAAATACGGACAATTACGTAGGTTCGTTCAATAACGATTTAATAATTTCATCGGTAAACGGAGTCTTGAATAACGATACCGATGCTAATGGTGTCGAAAGTCTATCAGTGATAACGGCACCCATAAGCAGTCCAACCCATGGTAGTGTTGTTTTAAATAGTGATGGGAGTTTTACCTTTACTCCTAACCCAGGCTTTATTGGCGCCGATGCTTTTGAATATCGCGTTTGTGATGATGGTAGCCCAAACAACATAATTTCTCAATTCGATTTTAATGCAACGCCACTAACTACAGCAACCATTGGCCCTAATGCTATCTCGATAAATACAAATGCTGTACAGACCGCCTGTGGTTTAAGAATACCCTCAACGGCATCTGGAGGTACAACCGGATTAGATGTTGTAGTGCCAAATACAGGGGGAATTTTTAATTTTATTAGTTTTCAACTAGATTTTGAATATAGAGATCAAGAAGGTACGGCGGATATCGTCAGTGGAGGAAACTTCAGAGTTTATCATATTGGCGCAAACACCTTAGGTATTACCCTAAATTTAACAAACGGTGCTACGAACTTACCTATGACTATCACGCAAAGTTTAGGTAATTTTTTACCCAATAGTGCCACTTACAGCATCGCCTATAATTCATTAAATGGTAGCATAAGTTACACGGCAAATGGCACGACTACCAATTTTACGGTGTCCCCTCCTTTTTCGCCGCTCAGAACGGCCTTAGCCAGCAATATTATTATTGGTCAGTTTATGGATAATAGTGGAAGTACGCTACCCTCTATATGCAGCATGGCTTTCACCGATACGAGCAGATTATGTGATGATGGCACGGTAAGTTTAACGTTTGGAGCAAGTGTAATTACCAATAAAAAAATTACCTATCGCGTAAAAAAGGACTAAGCTCCAAAAGCTCAAATAACCTGCTATTTAGAACTGCGTTTTAGATAGGAGAAAGCCCATACTTTTACTCCTTTTATATTTCGATTTAAAAAACAACTTTTTTTGTATCTTTCAGAGGTAACATTAGTACTAGCTCAATGAAAGCACTTTTTACTTTATCCGTAGTCGTTTTTTCTTTTCTTTTTATTCAAAACACTAGCGCTCAAGAAGCCTATTTTTTATCTGATCCAAGCCTTTCGCCCGATGCGGAAACTATTATTTATGCCTATGACGGCGATTTATGGAAAGTTGCTTCTTATGGGGGTATGGCCGTACGATTAATCGCGATGGATGGCGAAGAAAGTTTACCCAGAATTTCACCTGACGGAAAGTGGTTAGCCTTTACATCTTCCCAATTGGGAAACAAAGATGTATATGTAATGCCCTTGAACGGTGGACCCATAAAACAACTTACGTTTCATGATGCTTTAGATGAAGTTGATAGCTGGTCATGGGATTCAGAAACTATTTACTTTACCTCGTCAAGAACTAATAGATACGCTGGATATCAAGTTTCTAAAAACGGAGGTACTCCAAAAGCCTTATTTTCGCACTACTTTAATACCACACATAATATAGCCGCACACCCAAAAACCGAAGAACTCTTTTTTAACGAAAGCTGGGAAAGTAAAAACTTCACCAATCGAAAACGATATAAAGGCTCGTACAATCCGAATATAAAATCATATGACCCCACAACCCAGGCCTATAAAGAATATACTGATTATAAAGGAAAAGACATGTGGGCAACATTTGACCAAAATGGGCAACTCTATTTTGTATCGGATGAAAACACAGGAGAATACAACCTTTTTACCTTTAATAATACCACCAAAACAGCCTTAACTAGCTTTAGAACCTCCATCGGAAGACCACAAGCCAGTGCGAATGGAAAAGCCGTAGTTTTCGAAAAAGATTATCAATTGTATGTATATGATGTGGCCACAAAAACCACACGAAAAGTAAACATCTTAACGCCTACAAACAACACCCTTAGCAACAATCAAGATTTTAAGGTTTCGAATGCGATTACCTATTTTGATGTTTCTCCCGACGGAAAAAAAATGGCCTTTGTATCGCGAGGAGTACTTTTCGTTAGTGATAATAAAGGTAAATTCACCAAACCTATTAACACCAAAACGGGAGAACGTGTTTTTGAAGCGAAGTGGTTAAAAGACAACACCACGCTTTTATTTACCAGAACGCATAAGGGTTATAGCAACATTTTCAGTATCGCAGCAACAGGGGAAACTTCTGAAAAACAACATACCAACGAATTACATAACCAAGTAAATATTGAGTTAGACACGTCATTTACTAAAGCTCTTTACATTAGTGGCAGAGATGAACTTCGCCTACTCGACCTCAAAACTTTTAAGAGTGATGTTTTGGTAACCGATGAATTTTGGGCTTTATACGCACCACAACCCAGGTTTTCACCAGATGGCACACACATTGCTTATAATGCCTACCGAAATTTTGAACATGATGTTTTTGTGATGCGTTTGGCGGATAAAAAAATCATGAATCTAACACAAACTGGAGTTACAGAAACCGAACCTGTTTGGTCGCCTGATGGTAAACAGCTATACTTTTCCTCTAATTTGGTAAAGCCTAGCTACCCCTATGGAGTGCCAGATGCTCAGATTTACAAAATGCCTTTAGATAAGTACGAAAATCCTTATCAGTCGGAAAAATATGCAGCACTTTTCAAAAAAGACGAGCCAAAGGCAGAAGAAAAAAAGGGTACTAAAAATGAAAAAGTAGCCAAAACAAAACCTACTAAAATTATTATCAATACGGATGACATCATGCAGAGGATAGAAAGTATTAGTCCGTCTTTTGGAGTTCAAGAAAGTCCGTTTGCCATCGGCACTAAAGATGCTACTCACGTGTACTACTTAAGCAATCACGATGAAGGCGACTCTAAACTTTGGAAAACAGTCATTACTCCTTTTGAGAAAAATAAAATAGAAAAAGTTAGTGATGAAAAAATTCGTAATTACCAAATTGCACGATCAAAAGAAAACTATTTTTTATTGGTCAATGGCAGTATACATAGTTTGGATATTGAAAAAAACAAATTAGAAAAAATTGAAATCAACCATAACTTCCGAAAAAATTTAGCCGAAGAATTTAACCAAATGTTTATGGAAGCTTGGGCAGGTTTCGAAGAGAATTTCTATGATCAAAATTTTCACGGCGAAGATTGGACAGCGCTTAAAGAAAAATATACACAGTTTTTACCCTACTTAACAAACCGTGGGCAATTACGTGTACTTTTTAATGATATGTTGGGCGAATTAAATACCTCACACTTTGGATTTAATTCTAGTGGAAAAGAAGAAAACGAGTTTTATACCTCATCCTTCAATGCTATTGGTGCAATTTTTTCGGACGAAAATCCGTTTGAAATAAAGGGCATCATTAGCCATGGTCCTCTAGATATCACCGGTAAAAATATTCAAATGGGTGATGTACTTATCGCTGTTAACGGAGAAAAGGTGGCTTTGGATAAAAATAGAGAAGCCTATTTTGTAGACGCATCACTTGACAATGAAATTGAATTGTTATTTAACCGAAAGGGCACAGAAATTAAAGTAAATGTACATCCTATTTCAAGCAATGCACAACGTACTTTATTATATGATGAGTGGGTTGCTACTAACCAAAAGTATATTGACACTAAAAGCGACAAAAAAGTTGCCTATATCCATATGAAAAACATGAGCGGTGGCGAATTAGAAAACTTCAAAAGAGAAATGGTTTCTGAAGCCAACCAAAGAGAGGCTATTATATTAGATTTACGCTATAACACAGGAGGTAATGTTCATGATGAAGTGCTTCAATTTTTATCTCAAAAACCTTATTTGCAATGGAAATATAGAAATGGTGCCATGGCACCGCAACCTAATTTCGCTCCCGCTGTAAAGCCCATTATCTTATTAATCAATGAACAATCTTTAAGTGATGCCGAAATGACTGCTGCTGGGTTTAAAACCTTAGGCTTAGGAAAAATTATAGGGGTAGAAACATATCGGTGGATTGTTTTTACCTCGTCAAAAGGCTTAGTGGATGGTTCTTCGTACCGACTACCGTCTTGGGGGTGTTATACATTAGATGGCGAAAATTTAGAGAAAACAGGCGTTAGACCAGACCTTCACGTATCCGAAAACTTTAAAGATAGATTAGAAGGAAAACAGCCTCAATTAGATAAAGCACTGGAAGAGATATTTAGTCAGCTTGCTAAAAATAAGTAGGCAGTATAAGTGAACAGTGCACAGTAGTGTTGCGTACCGAAAGTTCGATACTGAGTACTTCTTACTGAATACTGACCACTTAAAGAGCTAAGCCTCTAGCTCTTTCTTCACTTCTTTTCGTAAATAATACCCCGTTACCACTGTGGCTAAAAAATCGGCTATTGGAAACGCGATCCAAACCCCTAACTCATCAAAATACAGGGGAAGAATGAGGATCAATGGAATAAAAAAGAAGCCTTGTCTTGTTAAGGTAAGTAGCAATGCTGGTATTGCTTTACCAACCGCTTGAAAATATGCAGCGCCAATTAATTGTAAGGCAATAATAGGTGTTGCCGCAAAAACCAAGCGCATGGCCAAGGGAATGTGTTCCAAAACATAGGTGTTGACTTCGAGTTCTGCGGCGGGCATTCCTTCCTTATTACTTAAAAACAAAGAAGCAATTTCTGCAGGAAAAATCATCAAGCCAATGAACACGACAGTAGCCAAAATAGCAGCATATTTAATAGCGGTATAAATACTCTCTTTTACCCTTTCGTACTTTTCAGCACCGTAATTAAATCCTGCTATAGGTAAAAATCCCTGGGTAACTCCAAATACTGGAAAAAGGGCAAACATCAACATTCTTCCAATAATGGCATAAACGGCGACCATAGCTTCACCTCCCAAACCAAATAGTATATTGTTCATTAATAAATAAACCACACTTGTAGTTGCCTGCCTTGCTAGGGTTACAAAACCTAGCGAACTAATTTCTTTTAGAATAGGAAAGTCTAAACGAATATGCGAAAAGTTGATTTTTAATTCGGAATTGTTAGAAATAAAGAAATACAAAACATAGGCAAAACACAAAACATAACCAATGGTTGTCGCCCAAGCGGCCCCTGCCATTCCCCAATCAAAAATATAGATAAAGATATAGTCCATCACTAAGTTCCCCACCGAAGGAATGATCATAGCAATCATAGCAAACTTTGGCTTTCCTTCTGCTCTGATCACGGTGTTCCCCATCATGCAAAGCGCTAAAAAAGGTACGCCGTACAATACAATGGTATAGTAAATTTTAGCAGGTTCAAAAATACGACCTTTGCCCCCAAATGCGGGTATGATACTATCTACATAGGTTAGCCCTAAAATTACCATAGTAATGGTAATTAAAAGGGTCAACGTAATTTGATTACCAAAGGTTTTTAAGGCTTTTGCTCGATGGTTTGAGCCAAGTGCGCGCGATATAATACTAGAGCCGCCTATGCCGACAGACATCCCTAAGGCTCCGATAAAAAAAGATACAGGAAGCACTACATTTATCGCAGCAATAGCTATAGATCCTATCCAATTCCCCACAAAAATAGAATCAACAAGAATATTCAGCGACATGACTAAAATTCCTATAGATGCTGGTACCGCTTGTTTTATCAGTAACTTTCCTATGGGCTCAGAACCTAGTTGTTCTGCGGATACTTTCGCCATTATGCTGGTAGTTTACCAGTTTCTTTCCAAGTATTAATCCAATTCGCCATAACAGCTACCCATGCATCATTGTCATTTAAGCAAGGAATGTGGGTGTAGTGCTCTCCACCAGCTTCTTCAAATTGCTCCTTTCCTTCCATGGCAATTTCTTCAAGGGTTTCTAAACAATCAGAGACAAAAGCTGGGGTAATTACAGCTAGGCGTTTTTTTCCTTCTTTTGCCAATCGCTCAAATTCGTAATCCGTATAAGGTTTTAACCATGGGTCACCTGCTAATCTCGATTGAAACGATACACTGACTTTACTCTCTGGTAAGCCTAAATACGACTTAACGCTTTCGGTGGTGTCGTAGCATTGATGACGGTAACAACTGTGATGTGCCACAGAGTTTGTGGAACAACAGTGCCCATCCATTTTACAGTGAAACTTCGTTGGATCAGATTTTCTAATATGACGTTCTGGAATTCCGTGGTATGAAAACAAAATATGATCGTATTTAAAATCCTTTAAGCCATCTGCGATGCTTTCAGAAAGTACCCTAATATAGTCCGGATTGTTATAAAAAGCAGGTAAGGTGGTTAGTGTTATTTCGGAGAAAAACTCTTTTTGAACTTCCATAGTTTTTACAACCACCGTTTCATAAGACGACATGGCATAATGCGGATACAAAGGCACCAATAAAACATCATCGACCCCTTTATCTTTAAGTTCTTGTAGCGCATTTTTTATCGACATGGTGCCATAACGCATGCCTAAAGCCACGGGCATTTCGGTTTGCTGACGCACTTTGTCTGTAAACCGTTCGGAGAGAACAATCAGCGGAGAACCTTCGTCCCACCAAATTTTTGCATAGGCCTTAGCCGATTTTTTAGGTCTTGTTTGCAAAATAATACCGCGTACCAAAATATTTCGTAGAATTTTAGGGACGTCTATTACCCGTTCATCCATTAAAAATTCGTCTAGGTAAGGTTTTACATCTTTTGCAGTGGGACTTTCGGGAGAACCTAAATTGACTAATAAAATGCCTTTCATTTGTATGTATTATTTTTAAACTAATAGGTCAAATGTAATTTGAAATTCAACAATTCGCTTGTTGGCCGATAGCTCACAATTGCGAAAAGATGGTTTTGCTTCATTTCATTTCGCCTAACTTTTCTTTTCCAAATACAAAAATACTACATGCTGTTTGTTTAATCTTTAAAACTGATCATTTCTTTATTGATGGAGGTATAGATAAAGTCAATTTTTAGTTTAGTTTCGGTAAAATTACTATTTTCGACTAGTGTTCAATACGGCCAACAAATGCGTTCCATTCTTATTCTAAAACCAATACTTGATGGAATGTTCTAAGGACATGTCTTTGCTCTTGAAAATAGGAGATTAAGGGACTCAAGGTGTTCTATAATCTCAGGATTTACAATGTTTTGTAGACGAAAACTGAGCTTTGTTTTATAAAACATTCCCAAAGGGTACTGAAATAAGCCATGTGCTCAAAAATAGATTGACAAAAGAATCGTTATACACTAAAAAATATAAGCCTTACAAGCCAACCCAAAATTAAATTTTACGCATGCGATTACTCCTCAATTTCTTTTTACTACTAATTTCTGTCGGAGTATATGCTCAAGAAAAAAATAGTCTTCTCTGGGAAATTTCTGGGAATGGCCTGGAACAGAGCTCTTATTTGTACGGTACCATGCATGTGAGCAAAAAAATTGCATTTCGTTTAGATGATGTTTTTTACGAAGCACTAGCTCAGAGTGAAATTATTGCTTTGGAGTCAAACCCGAATACCTGGCTTGATACAGACATGACCATGGGATTTAACTTTGGTGAAAGCTTTTTGACCAAAGATTTTTACAGTAGAGCCTTTGAACTATCACACCCGGAAAAGGATGAAATTGCAGCCTACCTCGGTTTTGATGATCAAATGGTAAATGGCATCCTATACCGTACAGACGAATATTCTCAAAATTTTGAAGAAGACACCTATCTAGACATGTTCATATACCAAGCAGGTGCCAAGTTTGGAAAGCCAATAGTTGCCCTTGAGGATATAGAAGAATCGTCAATTTTGGTAGGTCGTGCGAGTTTCGACGCTTATAAAGAAAAACCTGCAGAATGGTTACAAAAAAAACTTCAACAGAAAGACTATGTGCAACTCATTCAAGACGCTTATAGAGAACGAAATATTGATTTATTAGACTCCATCGCCCAGGGCTTATATACCGAACATTATTTAAAAAATATGTTGTATATCCGAAACGAAAACATGGTTAAAAAGTTAGATTCAGTCATGCAGAAAGCCAAAGTATTTACGGGTATAGGTGCGGCTCATTTACCCGGAAAACAAGGCGTAATTGAATTACTCAGAACTAAGGGATATACCGTACAAGCCTTAAGTTCTAAAACTGGACCAAATGGGTCGCTATTAAAATCTAAATTTGAAACCAAAGTTTTTCAAAATAGGTATACGCAACAATCTGTTGGTGATGCTTTATTTTCCATTCTATTGCCCAGCAAATTGTATCCAGTAGCAGAATTTTCGAATACTTTTTATATTTCTCCTGATGTAACCAACGGCAGCTTTTTTAGCGCCAATAGAATTCCAACCTTCTCGCATTTAAAAAATAATAAAGCCTATACCCTTGATGATATAGACGAACTTTTATTTGAAAACATACCCGGAAAAATCATCCAAAAAACTAGAATTTCTAGAAATGGAGTCGAAGGTATTGATGTTAAAAACATTCTTAAAAACGGAGCACACCAACGGTATCATATTTACATGACACCCCTAGAAATCATAATTTTTAAAATGGGAGGGCATGATGATTATGTGAAACAATATGGTGACACTATTTTTAATAGTATTCAATTTAAAAGTGGCACTAGAAAAGTGCAAAAAGCGAATTCCGCATTTAAAGATTTTGAGGTCGATATGCCTTCTTATACAAGTTTTCCAAATGTTTCCAGAAGCGGAAATAGACTTATTCAGGGTTTTGACAGTATTCATAATACCTATCGGTTTCTTAAAAAAGTAACACTACATGATTATAATTTTATTGAAGAGGACACTTTTGAACTAAAACAAATACAACGCAGATTTTATAAAAAATTAAACCTAAAAGAAAATTATAATTCATTTAAAAACAATCACTTAAAGTCTTCAGCTGTACTTGATACTTTAGATGATAAAAAATTGTATTTGTATACTACTTTGCAAGGAGAAGCCTATTATCTACTAGGTATGGTTACAGCAGACAGTACAGAAGCCAACAGCTATTTTAATTCGTTTCAACGGACAAAACCTATTTATCCCGAAAAATTTGAAAAGATAAAAGATACCGCTCTGTATTTTACAACCATGAGCAATGTAAAGCCACCGCCGTTTGTTGTAAATAGCAATACTTTTAACAAAAAGGAAATTAAGGCATATAATGGGTACAATAAAAAAACCGTCTATCAAAACAAGAATAGTGAGGCCATAGCTGTGCAATTAAACAAAGCACACGACTTTTTAATGTTCCCTAGTATTGACTCTATTTGGGCCTTACGTAAAAAATTATATCGTGATAAAACATTTCAAATTATCCATGAAGTTTCTAACACCTCCTCAAAGGGTTATCACGAGCTACAGCTAACTTTAGTCGACACAGCAAGTACAAGGGGGATATTAATTAAAAATGTGCTTAAAGATGGTTTATTGTATGAAATAAAAGCAGTAATAGACACCACAGCCAAGCCAAGTAAATTTATTACTGACTTTTATGATCATTTCACTCCTATGGATACGGTCATCGGAAAAAGTTTGTTGGCCGATAAATCTCCTGAATTCTTTAAAGCCTTACGAAATAATGATAGTATCGCCTTAAATGGATATCCATTTATTCATTTCGATGCCAAGCATATTGATTCCTTAAAGTATTACATTTCGCAGTTCGAGTTTAAGGAAGCCCAAAAACCCATTCAAGCTTACCTTATTCAGGAGTTAGCAGAAATAGATACTGCTGAAAGTATTGAATTTTACCGTAATTTTTACGCACAATCCTATAACAATTCTACGGCACAAGCAAAGGTGTTACAAGCAATAGCCCAGAAAAAAACACCAAAAGCCGCCCAGCAGCTTTTAGATTTAATGGCGGTAGATTTGCCGCTCGTATCCAGTAGTTTTGAAATCTATCAGATTTTTAAACCCTATATGGACAGCTTGCCTTTAGGGAAAAAATTATACCCTAAAATACTTGATTATAGCACCATCGAAGAATATAAATCTCCTATTTTTTCTTTACTAGCTAGCCTAAAGTCAGAAAAAATGATCAAGCCAAAAATCTATAAAAAATACAAAAATCAGATCCTGAATGATGCTAAAATTCAACTTAAAAGACACTTAGGTAAAACACCTAAAAGAAATAACAATTCCTATTTTAATGCCTTATCCAGCGCAAATAACACTGTAGTTTTAGAAGATTATATTCAGTTGTTGTATCCTTTTGTCAGGGAAAAAGAGGTGCGATTATTTTTTGATAAATTAAATTTGGTCACTGATGCTGACCTTCAAACTACTAAAGCAGCCCTACTAGCCGCTGGAGGAAACGAAGAAAATTCCAAGAATTTAATTGCCCTTGCCCAAGCCTTAGAAAGTAGAAATCTGTTGTTTAAAAAACTTGAGAGCCAAGGGCAACTGGCGGCCTTCCCAGTAGCCTACAAAACGCAAAAATCATTAGCAGAAGCACAGCTTTTTGAAAATGAAAATTTAGTCGCTGGCCTAGACTCCATTCAGTTTATCGCCCAGAAAAGGATTCAATATCGCGGCAAAACGTTCACTGGCTACGCGTATAAATTCCGTAAACATGAGGACTATACTAAAAATTTTAAAATGTACTTCGCTGTTTATGAAAACACTAAAAAACTACAGGCTAAGCCTTTCTATAAAAACAATGGCTACCGAATCGAAGATACCGATACTGATGAGGAAATACTAAGCGTAGTTATTGAAGAATTTATGCTAAGAGATCGAAAACGAGCCGAAGTATATCGAAAAAATCAAGACCATAATTTCGCATATTAAGGCTATTTATGTACGACTAATAGCATAGTTGAACTTCGATTTTGATTGGTTGATGTATAGCTCTGGTAGTGCACGGCCAAAAAACGAAACCTACACTCTGGTCAGCAGTCATTGCTTTTTTACGCTCCAACAAAGGGTTCACCGACAAAAAAAAACCTTCAAACGCAAAAATATTTCCTAGGATTTCCAAACAATAGACTAGGCCAAAAACAACATAAAGGTAAGGACAAGAGGCAGACCTCAATAAAAAATACGGCCTGCCTATTTTACTATATCATTTCCCCTAAACTTACTCGATCTCAAAAGGTATTTTTTCGTTAACGCCAGTTCCACTTATTTGGATTTCATATTTTCCTTTTGGCAAATAGGTTTTTCCATCATTAGCTTCTACTAATTCTGTTTTTACTTGTTTTAAATAATTAGATTTTCCTGATTTTGAAAAAGCCAAATCATACGAAAGTACATTTAAACCCTTGTCAGCATTAAGGCTCGTGGTACTTACTGAAATTCCGTTTTCAGCGACTATTGTGGCATCATACATGCCCGATTTTGAGGTGTAGAACGTAAGGTCTACTCCAGGTGTTTGTGCCCTTCCCCAAGAACCTCTAGCGCTTCCCCATCGACTAGAATGTTTAATTTTGTCTATAGGAAAAGCGTGAAATTTTTTAGCTAATACTGCAGCATTCATCTGTTGTAATTTAGCGATATCCGTTCTATAAATACTTCTACCGTGCGTACCCACTAATAGGTGTTTTGCTTCGGGTTGAATCACTAAATCGTGAACCGCGACATTAGGAATTCCGTTTTGAAAAACGCTCCAAGAAGCGCCTTGATCTAAAGAAACATACAAGCCATTATCGGTACCTACGTACAATAAATTTTCATTAGTGCTATCTTCTAAAATAACATTTACTGGCGATGCAGGAATCGCAGTTCCTATGGCTGTCCATGTTTTTCCATAGTTTTCACTGACATACACATAAGCCGTAAAATTATCATTTCTATAACCATTTAAAGTAGCGTAAACACGCTCTTTTTTGTGCTTAGAGGCCACTACGCGACTTACCCATAAATCTTTAGGTAAGTTAGAAGAAATAGTTTCCCAGCTTCCTCCACCGTTTTGGGTTACATGCAGCAAACCATCATCGCTTCCTGTGTAAATAAGTCCAAACTTAAAAGGTGATTCTGATATGGTCGTTAAAGTACCGTAGGCTACATTTCCTACTTTTCCTCCATTTGTTAAATCGGGCGAAATAGTTTCCCAATCGTCGCCTTGATTTAAAGAACGGTGCAATTTATTACCTCCTAAATATAATATATCTTGATGGTGTGAAGACAATAAAATAGGAGTTTGCCAATTAAAACGGTACGGTGTTTCGCCTAAGGTATGTTTTATCTGAAGGTATTTTCGATCTCCGGTTTCAAGATTTAACCTAAAATAATTTCCAAATTGAGAACCTGTGTAGACGATATTTGAATTGCGACTATCTACCTGCACTTGCATACCATCACCGCCCATTATCGATTTCCATGGATATTGCCCGCTCTGGTGCCAAGATTTGTCTTCTCTAGCATTATTTGGACCAACCCAAACACCATTATCTTGCAATCCTCCATAAACATTATACGGCTTTTGGTTATCTACATTGATCGCATAAAATTGGCCCACTGATGGGGAATTTAATTTTGTCCAATTTTCACCATCATCATAACTCATATTTAAACCCCCATCATTACCATTTAGTAAATGACCTTGCATTTTTGGATTTACCCAAAGCGCTTGATGATCTGAGTGCACATTTTCTCTGCTAATAGAAGTAAATGTTTTTCCAGCATCTTTAGATTTCAAAATTGGAACACCTAAAATATAAATACCGCTTTTATCTTGTGGATCTACTCTAATTTCGCCAAAATAATAGCCGTAGCTAGAATATAGCCCATCAATATAATCGTCGTGCGTTTTTTTCCAAGATTTACCACCGTCAGTACTTAAATAAACCTCAGCTCCAATAACTGGCGTATCAAACTCCACCGCATTAGCATCTTCTAAATAACTCGCCAAATCAATAGGTTTTACAGAACCACTGCTAATTAATTGTTTAACATTAGGCGCTCTATATTTTTCTTGAAAGCCGTTGTTTTTAAGATAATCGTTAAGTGCTTTATCTTCTAACTTCATAAAGGCATCAACACTCATGGTTTTAAAGTCCTCTTTGGTTAGTCCTGAACTTTGTTCTTTTTTTGGCACTTCCTTTCTGCGAAATTGGCTATCGTGAAGGGCATATATCGTGTTTTCATCAAACATGGCAATACCTATTCTACCTACACCTTCACCAGTTGGAAAGCCACTTTTTTCCGTGGATACCTTCTCCCAAGTGTCACCACCATTGATACTTTTATAAATGGCAGAATTAGTGCCACTACCTACAAAATCCCATGCTTTTCGGTCTCTTGTCCATGATGCTGCTAACATAACTTCAAAATTATTTGGTGCATGTTGCACATCAATAATACCGCTCATAGCATCAACAAATAAGGTTTTTTTCCATGTTTTTCCTCCATCTGTAGTTTTGTAAATTCCACGTTCTTCGTTTGGAGAATACAAATGCCCTGTAACACCAATAACAACCTCGTCAGGATTGTTTTCATTGATCAGAATACGTCCTATGTGATGTGAATCGGACAAACCAACATGTTCCCAGTTTTTACCCTGATCATCAGATTTCAAAATTCCGATACCCGCATAACTTGAGCGCGAGCTATTATTTTCCCCTGTGCCTACCCAAATAGTACCATTTTTCCAATCCACCGCAATATCTCCCACGTTTTGGGTTTGACTATTGTCTAAAATAGGCGTAAACGTAGTTCCGTTATTATTCGTGTACCAAAGGCCCCCAGAAGCGTATCCCACATAAAATTCGGTCGGATTTTTAGGATTTACATCTACATCTACCACCCGGCCACTCATGACAGTTGGACCTATGTTTTCAAACAAAATATTTTTTACGATAGATGTTTTTGCTAGTTTTTCTTTCTCTTCCAGAGCTTTTTCAACAACACTTGACTGAGTTGCTGCGATTTGAGAAGACCCTACAAAAACAGAAAAAAATAAAATAGAAAGTAATGGTTTATACATGCTTAAAACAAATTGATGTTAGTGGTCGGAAAGTTAGTAAATCTTCGTTAAAAAAATAGCATTATAACGAGGCACATTTTATTTGGTCTGTTTTTAAATCCTTATTTTTGGTGAAAATCGAATAGAAAACAAGTAATAAAAGTTAGATTTTTTTAAAATAGAAATAGTTTACTATGAAGTACGATGTAATTCCAAATACCTTATTTATAAAAAACAGAAAGAAGTTTATGGCGCAAATGATGCCTAAAAGTATCGCTGTTTTTAATTCAAATGATGTATATCCGATTGGAGCGGATAGTACTATGCCTTTTGAACAGCATAGAGATATTTTTTATTTATCAGGTGCAGACCAAGAAGAAACGATTTTGGTTTTGTTCCCCGATGCATTAAATAAAAAGCATAGAGAAGTTCTATTTGTACGTGAAACCAATGCCCATATTGCCGTTTGGGAAGGTGAAAAGCTAACAAAATCTAGAGCCACAGAAATTTCAGGAATCGAGACTGTTTATTGGCTAGGTGATTTTGACAAGGTGTTTTTTGATCTCATGACCGAGGCAAATACCATTTATTTCAATACCAACGAGCATTACAGGCAGGCCGTAGAAACACAGACCCGAGAAGATCGATTTATACAAAAATGTAAATTGCAATTTCCAGCACATCAATACGCGAAAAGTAATCCTATTTTACAAGAAATTCGCGGCCTTAAAGAACCCGAAGAACTTGCTTTGATGCAAACAGCCTGCAATATTACTGAAAAAGGCTTCCGACGCCTTTTGTCTTTTGTACAACCAGGGGTTTGGGAACACGAAATAGAAGCCGAATTATTGCATGAATTTATTCGAAACAAATCAAAAGGTTTCGCCTATACTCCTATAATCGCTTCAGGAAACAATGCCAATGTGTTGCATTATGTTGAAAATAATAGAGAATGTAAATCTGGTGATTTAATATTGATGGATGTTGCGGCGGAATATGCTAATTATTCAAGCGATTTATCGCGTACCATTCCTGTTAATGGAAAGTTTACAACACGGCAAAAAGAGGTTTACAGCGCCGTTCTACGCGTAAAAAATGAAGCGACAAATATGTTGGTGCCTGGTACCATATGGGCTGAATATCACAAAGAAGTAGGCAAAATAATGACTTCAGAACTAGTAGCACTTGGTTTACTCGACAAAGCTGATATTCAAAATGAAGATCCTGATTGGCCCGCCTACAAAAAATATTTTATGCACGGAACCAGTCATCATATAGGTTTAAATACCCACGATTACGGGGCACTAAAAACACCTATGAAGGCCAATATGGTATTTACCGTAGAACCAGGAATATATATTCCGAATGAAAAAATGGGGATTCGTTTGGAAGACGATGTCGTAATTCAAGAAAAAGGCAAACCATTTAATTTGATGGCAAATATTCCAATTGAAATAGAAGAGATTGAAAGTCTTATGAGAGGTTAAACTAGTGCCCTAGTTTAAATTTAAAGTAATGCAGTGCCTATTCGAAACAAAATGGTCTTGCTGAGCTTGTCGAAACGCATTGTATAGGGTAGAAAGCTCATCAAAATACCTCAAGTAAATTTACTAGAAAAACCTAATTTTTACGAATGATTATAGATGTACACACACATATCAACAACTATCACGAAGACAGGGTAGTTTCACTTGACGAGTGTTTAAACAAATTAACAGATACCATGCTAGAGAATAAAGTAGATTATTCTCTGGTCTTGACATCGTACAAAGTAAATGAACACAGACCAAGCACTAAACAAGTGGTAGAAGCTATCGCCGGACGACCTAATCTAGGCGTTGTCGCGGGCATAAGTTATTTGCATTACAATCATCACGATTTACGAGAAATTGCAGAATATTTACAAAATGGACTTGTAAAGGCCTTAAAGTTTTATCCGGGCTACGAACCTTTTTACCCCAATGATATTCGATTTAAAGTGGTGTATGAAATGGCTATAGAATATGATGTTCCCGTCATGTTTCATTCTGGCGACACCTATGCTCCTACAGGGCGAATTAAATATTCACACCCCATCCATATTGATGATTTAGCGGTAGATTATCCCGATTTAAAAATTGTGATTTGCCACGTAGGAAATCCGTGGATTAAAGATTGTATGGAAGTCGTGTACAAGAATAAAAATGTTTATGCTGATATTTCAGGCTTGGTGTTAGGAGATTTTTCTAGCAAGTTCGAAAAATATATGAAAAAAGGGATTGAGGAAATGATTACCTATGCTGGTAACCCTAAGTACTTGCTATATGGTACCGATTGGCCCATTTCTAATATGAAATCGTACTTAAAATTCATGAAAAACTTAAATATTCCGGAGGATAAAAAAGAACTTATTTTATGGAAAAATGCAGCTGAACTCTATAAAATTGATGTTTCTAAGCTTTAAAAAATAATTATGCTAGGATTAAAATTAGTGACAGACCCTCGTTGGGCAACTTTAGTGGAAAGTAATCTAGAAGAATTACTAACAGATCATGCTTGGTGCGAGCAAAAAGCGGCTACAAATGCCATTTCAATTATTGCCCACAATCCTGAGTTAACTGATTTGGTAACCGATTTGCTATTGTTAGCACAAGAGGAGTTAGAACACTTTCAAATGGTACACGACATTATAAAAAAGCGAGGTTTTACTTTGGGCCGTGAACGAAAAGATAGTTATGTTAATGAATTATTTAAAGTAAGAATAAAAGGGGGCAACCGACAGCAGGCGCTTGTAGATCGCTTGTTATTTTCTGCTATGATTGAGGCACGGAGTTGTGAGCGTTTTAAAGTGCTTTCTGAAAATATAAAAGATGAAGAATTATCTAAGTTTTATAGAGAATTAATGATTAGCGAAGCTGGACATTATACGACTTTTTTAGGTTTTGCCAGAAAGTATGGCAAAGGAATTGACGTTGATAAACAATGGAAAGATTTATTAGTTGCTGAAGGTGAAATCATCAAAAATTACGGAAAATCCGAAAGTATCCATGGATAAATAAAGACAAAAAATACTAGGTGTATGCGTACCTAGAAGCTTTTAAATTTTTTTACAAAAACATAAAAAGTCGTTTAAACTAGAAGTTCAATTCAAACTCATGAAATGGTTGTTTGAAAATTAGAAAACTTTTTTTTAAACGACTTTATTTTTAAATTTAGTCCATAACTTACATGGCTGGAAGAATTACCGCATCAATCACATGAATAACGCCATTAGATTGATGAACGTCGGCAATGGTAACGGAAGTAAGCGCTCCACTGCTATCTATTAATTTAACCACCTTACCATCTAGCATAGCCGTTAATTTTGCGCCATTTACGGTAGTAAATTCTGCCTTTCCTTTTCCTTTTTTAATTGCTTTTGCAATATCAGCTGCGCTATATTTTCCTGAAATTACATGGTAAGTAAGAACTGCTTGAAGGGTTTTCTTATTTTCCATCAGTAATAAGTTTGCTACGGTACCCGCTGGTAATTTTTCAAATGCTGCGTTTGTCGGAGCAAAAACAGTAAATGGTCCGTCACCCTGAAGTGTTGCTACTAAATCAGCTGCTTTTACAGCTGCCACCAATGTGGTGTGATCTTTAGAATTCACTGCGTTCGCAATAATATCTTTCGAAGGATACATTTCAGCACCACCTACCATTTTAGTGTCCATGCTCATTTTACTTTTATCTTTTTTCATCATACTGTCTTGTGCAAAAGAGGCGCTCATGCCTATCAAAGCAATAGCAAGCGTAAGTGATTTTAAAATTTTAATTGTTTTCATTTGAAGTATTTTAATTGTTTATGCCTTACCTACGAGGTATTTATGACTAGGGTTTGTTTTTTATTCTTTTTTAAAAGTATTGAGTGACTTTTATCCCGTATAAATGGATGTTTTACGATGTAAGAATATAGGAGTGGTTTGCTTTTAAAGGCTAAGGCTAAAAGGTATGTTGACCTTAAAACTAAGGGTATGTTTTTAGTAGCGCACCACATAAAATCTGCTCCAATTTAGCCTATTTTTTGAGGGCTGGGCCTAAGATGGCTGAAAGAATAAATGAAAATTAATGAGGGTTATGCTTCTTTTTTCTTGGCATTACGTATTACATTGACCACCAAAAAACTCAATAGAGCAGGCAATACCCAACCTATACTATATTTTTGAAAAGGAATCCATTCGAGTATTCCCCCTTCGGTAGCAAGAGGACTACCAATACTATTTAAAAAATCGGGAATGCTAAATATAATAGTGGTAATTACCACGGCTCTAAACACCAAAACTGTAGCTAATTTATCGGGAACTACATTTAAAAGAATTAGAATAATTGTAATAGGGTAAATAAACATCAAAGCAGGAATCGCAATATTTATAATCATATCGACATTAAATTGACCCATAAGAATCCCCAAAAGGCATCCCATAATTGCTGTGACTACATAGGCTTTCTCAGAACCTTTAAAAAGGTATTTTGCGAAATCTGAAGTTCCTGCTACCACCCCAACAGCGGTGGTAAAACAGGCCAAACTAACCAAAATACTGACTAATAAATTAGCGGTATTCCCGAGTGTTTTTAAGCTAATACCGCTTAAAAGAGCCGTTCTTGAAATAGTAGCATCAAAATGATCATAAAAAAGTGCTCCCGTAAGGATGAGTCCCAAATAAATTAAAAATAAGCTCAAGCCCGCTAACCATCCTGCTTTTCGTATGAGTGCTTTTTTATCTTCGTAGGTAGCATGTGTATTTTTTAAATTTATAGATACTATAATCACACCCCCAACCACAATAGCGGCAATGGCATCAAAAGTTTGGTAGCCTTCTTGAATTCCGTGCGTAAACGGACTCTCAAATACTGTTGTACCAAAATTAAAATCAATAGTAAATAAGGTGATGGCAATAATCGCAATGAGGATAAGGATGATCGTAGGTGTTAAAAACTTACCCAATAGGTCTAAAATTTTACTGCGATTCATCACAAAAATAAACACCAAAATAAAATAGATGATGCTTGTCAAAATATAAGGTGTATCAAAAAAAGGTAACACTGCAATTTCATGGGTTACCGAAGCAGTTCTTGGCGAAGGTAGCGCAACACAAATAACATAAATAATAACCGAATAGATAAGACTAAAAGTGGGAGATACTTTCTTTCCAAAATCGAAAATAGTGCCTTGTAATTTGGCATGTGCTAGTATCCCAAATATTGGAATTAAGACCGCAGATAAACTAAAACCTAAAGCCACCAGCCACCACATGTTTCCGGATTGAAAGCCCAGTAATGGGGGAAATATTAAATTGCCTGCACCAAAAAATAAAGAAAATAAGGCAAATGCGGTAACAAGTATTTCTTTGTGATTCTTCATACTTTAAAAATAAACGCGAAAGATAGTCGATTTTAGTCTTGTGCAAATATGTTTTTTGTCGATGATTTTGGTATTTTATCGAAAATACAAGGTTAGTATCGTCCATTCAACGAAAAAATAGAGTAGAATTCAATAAAAAGATGCAATGTGGCGTTCTAAAATAAAAATCCTGTTTTATTAGCAAAAAGTTAAACCAAATATTCAACCAACCAAAGTGCATTACCTAAGTTCCCAAAACTTACTTGCATCACTAAAATTTAACGTATGAAAAAAGTACTTTCTGACTGTGGCTCTAGATTTAATGCTGCCTGCTGTTCAATATTCGGACACCATTATTCTGTTTCTAAGAAAATAACCTCTCATATAAAAGAATACAAATGTATTCATTGTCAAAAAGAAGTAACCACCGATGCCAATGGTAATTTATCAAGACTAACACCGGAGCTTCAAGACATCAACAATACCCTTCAAAATTTATATCAAAAAAGACATCGTTCGTCACAACAAGTGGCGTAATTATGCTTGGCAAGTGAATTTCAATCCTAAATGATTTAGAAATTCTATATTTATTCCTGAGAATATTTAGGCCCTATCTCCTTTTTAATCCGCTGCCCTTGGATAAAAAAGTTAGGATTTCTATTTGTTTTCGGGAATTTTTAGTTCGTCCTGCTTTTACTAGTTGCGGAGTACTACCTGAAAACGAATTAATTTTCAATACCCTAGGCATCGGTTCTTCCGGTCTCCCAAATTTATGGCCTAAATATTAACTAGGCTACTGTTTACCTTAAGCTTAGCTTAATCCTCATTCGCAAACGAGTTCCAACCTTGGGCTGTTAAAGGCACTTTTGAACCCCCTCTAGCCACTAAATTAGCCCCTTGTGATGCATCTGTCATGTAGCCAATCACCGTTAAATTTGGATTTCCTTTTATTTTATCAAAATCTTTCTGATTAATGGTAAAAAGTAATTCGTAGTCCTCGCCACCACTTAAAGCCGCTATAGTGCTGTTCAATTGAAACTCTTCTGACGAAGAAATTACAGTCGGGTCTAGCGGTATTTTATCTTCATACACTTCGCAACCCACCTGGCTACTTTTACATAGATGTAAAATTTCAGAAGAAAGTCCGTCGCTAATGTCAATCATCGCTGTAGGTTTTACACCTAAAAGTTGTAAAATTTCTACAATGTCTTTGCGAGCCTCCGGTTTTAATTGGCGCTCCACAATATAGGTATAGGGTTCTAAATCGGGCTGATTGTTAGGGTTTACTTTAAAAACTTCTTTCTCCCGTTCTAAAACTTGTAAGCCCATAAAAGCACCCCCTAAATCTCCTGAAACCACTAATAAATCTTGAACTTCGGCACCACTTCTGTAGGTAATATCTTCTTTAGCTACTTCACCTATAGCCGTAACACTTATGAATAAACCGGTTTTAGAAGATGTTGTATCGCCACCGACTAAATCAATATTATATTTCGTGCAGGCTAGCGAAATGCCATCGTATAATTCTTCTAAAGCTTCTAAAGGAAATCGGTTAGATACCGCCACTGACACTGTTATTTGAGTAGCAATAGCATTCATAGCATAGATATCCGACAAATTGACCATGACAGCTTTGTAGCCTAAATGCCTTAAGGGCATATAGCTCAAATCAAAATGAACACCTTCGACTAATAAATCAGTAGAAACTACCATCTTTTTGTCTTTAAACTCTAAGACGGCAGCATCATCACCAATACCCTTTAGGGTAGAGGTATGTTGAATGGTGAAATTTTTAGTTAAATGCTCTATTAAACCAAATTCTCCTAAGGTGTTTAAGCTAGTTCTTTTTTGTTCTTTATCTTCTATCATACTGCAAAAATACATCGAAAGAATTTAAATAGTGAAGCTGGCTTTTTAAGTTTTTCAGTAATTTATGTAAAAACTTTTAGGACCCTACAGAAAAAGCGTTTAGAGCGTATGTTAAAAATACTTCCTGAATTTTAACTTTGACAAAAACTTTAAATCGCAATATAGGGAGCACAGAAATCTTTAGGCTTTTGATCAGATAAATAGAAAACCTTTATCGCCTTATTAGTTATAAAAATGTTAGGAAATATGGAAAGGTGAGACATAAACCTTATATTTGTGAATTATTTAGATTAAATCCAAATTAAGTATGATTCAAGTATCAGAAACGGCAAAAAAAAGAGTCATCGCCATGATGGAAGATGATGGTTTTGACTCATCCAAAGACTATGTGCGTGTTGGCGTGAAGAGCGGCGGGTGCAGTGGATTATCTTATGAATTGAAATTTGATAATAAAATAACAGAAACAGATAAAATTTTTGAAGATAACGAGGTTCGCATCTTAGTGGATAAAAAAAGTTTTTTATACCTAGTAGGAACTGTTTTAGAGTATTCGGGTGGGCTGAACGGTAAAGGTTTTGTTTTTAACAATCCAAACGCTCAAAGAACTTGTGGTTGCGGAGAGAGTTTTTCATTATAATTAAATGTACTAATTGATACATTAGATATGGCATATACAGAAGAAGAATTAAAGAAAGAGTTAGAGACCAAAGAGTATGAATATGGTTTTTATACTGATATAGAGTCAGAAACATTTCCAATAGGTTTAAATGAAGAGATTGTGATTGCAATTTCAAAAAAGAAAGAAGAACCTGAGTGGATGACACTTTGGAGACTAGAATCCTTTAAAATTTGGAAAGAAATGACTGAGCCTGAATGGGCTAACGTACACTACCAAAAACCAGATTTTCAAGCGATTTCTTATTATTCAGCACCCAAAAAAGCTGATCCTAATAAAACCTTAGATGATGTTGATCCGCAGTTATTAGAAATGTACAAGAAATTGGGTATTTCGGTTGACGAGCAAAAAAAACTGCAAAACGTTGCTGTTGATATTGTGATGGATTCGGTTTCTGTGGCAACAACATTCAAGAAGACCCTGTCCGAAAAAGGGATCATATTTTGTTCTATTTCAGAAGCTATAAAAGAGCATCCCGAATTGGTAAAAAAATATATTGGTTCTGTTGTTCCTCAAAAAGATAATTATTATGCTGCTTTAAATTCAGCTGTATTTTCTGATGGCAGTTTCTGCTATATTCCAAAAGGAGTTCGTTGCCCTATGGAATTATCCACCTATTTTAGGATCAACCAGGCCGGAACAGGACAGTTTGAGCGCACCTTATTAATTGCTGATGAGGGTAGCTACGTGAGTTATTTAGAAGGTTGCACCGCTCCATCGCGTGATGAAAACCAATTACATGCAGCCGTTGTAGAGTTAATTGCTTTGGATGACGCTGAAATAAAATACTCTACGGTGCAAAACTGGTTTCCAGGGGGCAAAGATGGTAAAGGTGGTGTTTATAATTTTGTGACTAAAAGAGGAATCTGTGAGAAAAACGCTAAAATCTCTTGGACACAAGTAGAAACAGGTTCTGCGGTAACATGGAAATACCCTTCTTGCATCTTAAAAGGAGATAATTCCATCGGAGAGTTTTATTCGATCGCAGTCACTAATAACTATCAGCAGGCAGATACTGGGACTAAAATGATACACCTTGGAAAAAATACGAGAAGTACCATTATATCAAAAGGAATTTCAGCAGGAAAATCACAAAATAGTTATAGAGGCCTTGTTCAAATTTCAAGCAGGGCTGACAATGCACGAAATTTTTCGCAGTGCGATTCACTCCTAATGGGTAATGAATGTGGTGCACATACCTTTCCGTATATCGAAGTTAAAAATAAAACGGCTCAAATAGAGCACGAAGCTACAACCAGCAAAATTGGAGAAGACCAATTGTTTTATTGCAATCAACGAGGTATCCCCACTGAAAAAGCCATTGCCTTAATTGTAAATGGTTTTAGTAAAGAGGTATTAAACAAATTACCCATGGAATTTGCCGTTGAAGCTCAGAAATTATTGGAGATAAGTTTAGAAGGTTCTGTAGGGTAAATAAAATACATTAATTCAATAATTACATAGTTCATAATGAATAGAATACTAATAGTGTTAATACTTCTCTTCTCCTTCTCTTGTAAGGAAACAAAAAAGGAGAGTGCAGAAGATTCCACTTCAAAAAATGAAATAAAAACAGAGATTAAATTATATGCCTTTGATGGGGGAACCGTTATGGCCAATAACTTAAATTTATTTGCACAGGGTGATACCTATAAAGGAGAAAGTAAAGAATTGAGTGATGCTTTTTTTGTTATAGAACATCCAAAAGGAACACTTTTATGGGATACGGGCTTACCAGAGATGTTGGTGGGCAACGAACCATATACCACTCCAGATGGTGGTTTTACGATTTCAAGAAAGGACAGTACTTTACAGCAATTAAAAGCTATAGGTCTTGATTCTTCAGATATAGAAATGATTGCTTTTTCCCATATTCATTTTGATCATACAGGAGGGGCAAATCATTTTTCAAATGCCCAATGGTTGCTGCAGAAAACCGAAGACAACTTTATCAATAGTGATACCATCGAAGGGAATAGTTTTTATGCTCCAGAATCTTTCTCTAAGTTGAAAGATAAAAAAATTCTAGAAGGAGATCACGATGTTTTTGGTGACGGCACGGTTGTTATAAAATACTACCCTGGTCACACTGCTGGACATCAGACCTTATACTTAAATTTACCTAACGAGGGACCAATTATGTTGTCAGGAGACATCTATCATTTTGACAAAAATAGAGAAAATGCAATTGTACCACAGTTCAATCATGACATCGCAGAAAGTGAAAAAAGTATTAAGGCTTTTGAAGCCTTCGTCAAAGAAAAGAATGCCAGAGTTTATATTCAACACGATAAAGGGAATTTTGAGCTTATGCCAAAAGCCCCAAAATATTTAAATTAAGAGATATGCTTAAAATCAACAACTTACACGCCAGTGTAGACGGGAAAGAAATATTAAAAGGAATAAACCTAGAAGTAAAAGCAGGTGAAGTACATGCCATCATGGGACCAAACGGTTCTGGTAAAAGTACCTTAGCTTCAGTAATTGCTGGTAAAGAAGAATTTGAAGTAACACAGGGAGAGGTTATTTTAGAAGGTGAAAACTTAGAAGACAGTGCTCCAGAAGAGCGCGCTCACAAAGGAGTTTTTCTTTCATTTCAATATCCAGTTGAAATTCCTGGAGTTTCAGTGACTAACTTCATGAAAACTGCTATTAACGAAAGTCGTAAAGCACGTGGTTTAGAGGATATGAAAGCGAACGAAATGCTGAAATTGATCCGTGAGAAAGCAGAAATGCTAGAGATCGACCGTAAATTTTTATCACGTTCATTGAATGAAGGCTTTTCTGGTGGTGAGAAAAAACGTAATGAAATTTTTCAAATGGCCATGTTAGAGCCAAAACTAGCCATTCTTGATGAAACAGATTCAGGCTTAGATATTGATGCGCTTAGAATTGTAGCTAACGGTGTCAATAAATTAAAAAGCAAAGACAACGCCGTAATCGTAATTACGCATTATCAAAGGCTTTTAGACTATATTATCCCTGATTTTGTACATGTTATCCATGACGGAAAAATCGTAAAATCTGGCGGTAAGGAATTAGCATTAGAGCTTGAAGAAAAAGGATACGATTGGATTAAGAATGAAGCGTTGGTTTAAAAGTCAAATGTCGAATGTAAAATATTTATGCCTAAATATAAAGTCATTTGAAGATATAAAGGCTTGGCATAAAGGCATAGAATTTAATAAATTATTTAAACAAAAAGAATTTTAAAGAAGCAAAGTTCAAGGAAGATCAACCTGAAACTTAAAACTTTAAACCTGAAACTTTTGAGTTATGTTAAAAGACAAACTAATTTCATCTTTCATGGCATTTGAGAACAATGTGGATATAGATAACCCTATTCACGATGTGCGTGTAGAAGCCATGAAAAATTTCGAAATAAAAGGCTTTCCTTCAAAAAAAGAAGAAGCATGGAAATATACCTCGTTGAATGCTTTGCAAAAAACAGATTTTAGTATTTTTCCAAAACAAGTAAATACGGTTGAATATAAAGACGTTAAAAAATATTTTATTCACGAAATAGACACTTATAAAATCGTTTTTATCGATGGAGTTTATAGTTCAAATTTATCGGAAACCACGCACGATGGCGTTGATATTTGTCTTATGAGTTCGGCCTTAAATAAACCGATGTACAAGCAAATTATCGATGTTTATTTTAATAAAATAGCTTCAAAAGATGAGTCTTTAACGACCCTAAATACGGCCTTTAGTAGAGAAGGAGCATATATTTATATTCCTAAAAACAAAATGCCAAAGAAACCTATCGAAATTCTAAATTTTGCAACGGGTAATGAAGCTTCGCTCATGTTGCAACCCCGTAACTTAATTGTGGTGGAAGAAAATGCTGAGGTTCAGATAATGGAACGTCACCAAAGCTTAACATCGAACGAGGTATTGACAAATTCTGTAACTGAAATTTTTGCAGCAAAAAATGCAATTGTTGATTATTATAAAATTCAAAACGATGCTGCTGAAGCTTCTTTAATTGACAACACCTACATCAATCAAAAAAGCAAAAGCGTTGTAAAGGTGCATACCTTTAGTTTTGGAGGTAAATTAACACGTAATAATTTAAACTTCTATCAAAACGGAGAATATATAGATTCTACAATGAAAGGAGTGACAATTTTAGGCGAAAAACAACATGTAGATCACCATACTTTAGTGCATCATATTGAGCCTAATTGCGAGAGTCATCAAGATTACAAAGGTATTTATGATGAGAGTTCTACAGGAGTATTTAATGGAAAGATTATCGTTGAAAAATTAGCTCAAAAAACAAATGCTTTTCAGCAAAACAACAATATTTTAGTGAGTGATAAAGCTTCCATCAATACCAAGCCACAATTAGAAATTTTTGCGGATGACGTAAAATGTTCACATGGCTGTACCATTGGTCAATTAGATGAAGAAGCGTTATTTTACTTACAATCCCGAGGTATTCCTAAGAAAGAAGCCAAGGCTTTATTAATGTATGCTTTTGCTAATAATGTGTTAGCGAGTGTTCGAATTCCAGAATTAAAAACTAGAATTAACAAGTTAATAGCGCATAAGTTAGCGGTTAATTTAGGATTTGATTTATAAGATGGTCTAAAAACTAAAGTACCCGCTTGTTGCCTAATTGAGCGGGTACATTTCTACTGTTCTGCATGAAAAAACAAAGCACTTTAGTCATTCTCCTATTCGTTGTTGTTCATATGGTTCAGGGGCAAGAGTTTAAATTTGGCCTAAAAGCAGGGGCTAATGCTTCTACTATTTACGGAGATTTTACCGAGGGTTATCAACCAAGAATAGGCTTTCAATTGGGAGGTTTTTTGCTTATTGAAGTAGCTGATAATTTTTACTTTCAACCAGAAGTTTTTTACAGCAGTCAAGGTGTTATTTTCGATACTGATTTAGAGAATACAAATCCTGATGGACCTCCATCAGCTACTGATATCAGAACTAATATTCAAAATAACTACTTATCCGTCCCTTTAATTGTAGGCTTCAGGTTCAACAGAAAACTCACTTTAGAAGCAGGACCTCAATTTGGCTTTCTCTTTAATCAAGTAGTAAAAGTAAAAGAAGAAGAAGATATCACGGACCAGCTTAAATCATCCGGAGATTTTAAATTAGATTATGGCTTGGCTGCGGGTGTATCTTACAAATTAACTGATCATTTATTTTTACAACCAAGAGTTTACCTAGGTATTGCCAATAACCTTCGCGATGACCCATTTTCAATAGGAGCTGAAAATAGAAATTTATCTTTTCAATTCTCTGTAGGCTATACGTTTAATTAACGTTAAACCTAATTTCTTTATCGACTATGTAAACCTTAGTCATTATCTTTGTTTTAAACTAGTGCTATGATACAAACTGTTTTAGATATCTTAAAAATACGTGAAGATTTTCCAATTCTAAAAAGGAAAGTTAATGGTCAAAATTTGGTGTATTTTGATAATGCAGCCACCTCGCAAACACCAAAACACGTAATTGATGTTATTGTTGATTATTATAGTAATTACAATGCTAATATTCATCGAGGCGTTCATGCACTTTCACAAGAAGCCACCGACAAATACGAAGAAGCTCGAATAAAAATTCAAACGCACTTCAATGCAGCAGCGGCACACGAGATTATTTTTACTTCTGGTACCACACATGCCATAAATATTGTTGCCAACGGTTTCACATCATTCTTAAAAAAAGGAGATGAAGTTTTAGTTTCTGCCATGGAACACCATTCAAATATTGTGCCTTGGCAAATGTTATGTGAACGAACAGGTGCAACGCTGAAGGTTATTCCGATGAGTTTAGACGGAGAATTGCTCATGGATACATATCACACTTTACTCTCTACTAAAACAAAATTAGTATTCTGTAATCACGTATCCAATGCTTTGGGAACGGTAAACCCCATACAAGAAATTATTGAAGCCGCACATGCCGTTGGCGCGGCTGTTTTAATAGATGGCGCGCAAGCTGCTCCCCACCTAATAGCAGATGTACAAGCTTTAGACGTTGACTTTTATACCGTATCTGCCCATAAAATATGTGGACCCACTGGAGTGGGCATCTTATATGGCAAAGAAGCTTGGCTCAATAAATTGCCGCCGTATCAAGGTGGTGGTGAAATGATTGCTGAGGTTACTTTTGAAAAAACTACCTATGCTGGTTTACCTCATAAATTTGAGGCTGGAACTCCTAATATTTGTGGCGGAATTGCTATGGGAGCAGGTTTAGATTATATGAATAGCATTGGTTTTGATGCTATCGCCACCTATGAGCATGAACTATTAGCCTATGCTACCGAAAAATTATTGGAAATAGAAGGATTAAAAATTTACGGTACGGCCAAAAACAAAACAGCAGTAGTCTCTTTTAATGTCGGGCAAATTCACCCCTATGATATTGGCTCTATACTAGATAAATTAGGGGTTGCCGTTCGCACAGGACATCATTGCGCTCAGCCTATTATGGATTTCTTTAAAATACCGGGTACCGTTAGAGCGAGTTTTAGTTTCTACAACCTAAAAGAAGAAATTGATGTCTTAGTCGCTGGTGTCAAAAGAGCAAAAGCAATGCTAGAATAAATTATTTTAGAAAAATTTTATTTTTTTTATTACTACTTTTCCTTTAAACCTGGCTTTGCATCGATGAAGTGCAAAAGAACTGATATGATTTTTTTATAAAAAAATTACATTTTAGTTAAGAATTAGTTAAAATTTTATACATTGAACCCTAACTAATTTAAATAACTTCACAATTTTATGAAAAAAGTAGTTTTGGGGCTTGCAACGCTCGCCATGGTATATGCATGCCAAAATGATCAAATGGATCCAAATATCAACGATCTTCAAGAAGTACAAATCGATATGAGTGATTTTACATTACTTGTAGAAAATGAAGGTAGTTTAACAGGAAAATCGGATAATGGTGCTGACAAGTGTCACTCTATGAATAACCTGGCCTATAGATTAGAAGCTAATCCTGGCTTGTCAAAAAAAATGTACGATATTGAGTACAATACTAGAAAAGCAATTGCCTTAAAAGCAAATGCCAAAGGAAAACCAGGTGGAGGTTCTGGTGGCGGAGGTGGAACCACTCCAACAATTTTTACAGGAGCTATTACGATACCGGTAGTGATTAATATTATTGAGTCAAGCCCTGGGAAGGTAACAGATGCTCAAATAAATTCTCAAATTGCTATTTTAAACGAGGATTTTAATAATAATAACTCTAGAACAAGTAGTATTCCATTTGAGTTTTCAAGTGCCGTTGCGGATATTAATATTACATTTACTAAAGGAAATGTAATTAGAAAGACTTCTTCAGTAAGCTCTTGGGGTACTAATGATGCGATGAAATTTGCATCCCAAGGAGGAATCGATGCTACAGATACTGCTACTAACTTAAACATCTGGGTGTGTGAAATAGGTGGTGGAATTTTAGGATACGCTCAATTTCCTGGTGGTTCAGCTGCAACTGATGGAGTTGTTATTGGAACCGACTTTTTTGGTGAAACTACTGCAGGAGGTATTTACGGTCATGGGAGAACTGCAACTCATGAAGTAGGACATTGGTTAAACCTTCGACATATTTGGGGAGATGGAAGATGTAATAGGGATGATTTTGTAGCTGACACTCCAACTTCAGATGCACCAAATTATAATTGCCCATCATATCCTACCGTTAATTGTAGAAGTACAGATATGACTATGAACTATATGGATTATGTACAAGATGATTGTATGTATATGTTTACAAATGGTCAAAATGATAGAATGAGAACCTTGTTTGTTTCGGGAGGGCCTAGAGTAGGTTTTGTAAACTAAATTTTAAATATAAATTTTGAAAAAGGGTGTCTATTTCGACACCCTTTTTTTTGTAGCTTTAGTTTCTAATCTTGTTATATGAAAAATCTTATTTTACTTAGTGTTGTGTTCTTTATAGTAGCATGTGGAGCTAATAAAAACGAAAACAATAGCTGTCCATCAGGCATATTATACAAGGCGGAATCTAGAGGTATTTATGTCAATATAGTATTAAATAAATCCACATTAACTATTGAAAAAGACAGAAATAAAAAAAATAGTAAAACAATAGATTTAAATAAAAACGACTGGGCACAAATTTGTTCGATAGTAGAAAAAATCAACCTAAAGAATATTAAAAATATTAAATCAACATCAGAAGATAGATTTATTGATAAAGCAGCAATTGCAGAATTAAAAATTGAATTTCAAGATAAACAATATAAATCTAATAATTTTGATCATGGAAATCCGCCAGCAAAATTGAAAGAACTAATTGAGAAAATATTAGCATTATCAGAAAAGGCTCAATAGTAAATCTTATCGTATTTTTGTGTAAAGAAAATCTCTTCACAGAATATAAACAAAGAGAATATGACGATTAAAGAAATACAAACTGATATTATAGAGGAATTTTCGATGTTTGAAGATTGGATGCAGCGCTACGAGTACATGATTGAACTTGGAAAAGCACTCCCTTTAATTGACGAAAAGTATAAGATTGACGACAATGTCATTAAAGGATGTCAAAGTAAGGTTTGGGTTCACGCAGAATTAGAGGATGATAAATTGGTCTTTACAGCCGATAGTGATGCTATAATTACCAAAGGGATTATCGCTATTTTAGTGCGTGCCTTTAGCAATCAAAAACCTCAAGACATTATAGATGCTGATACGCAATTTATCGACGAGATTGGACTAAAAGAACATTTATCTCCTACAAGAGCGAACGGATTGGTAAGTATGATTAAGCAGATAAAATTGTATGCAGTAGCGTATCAAACGCAAATTTAGCAAAGACCCAGCTCCCTAAGGGGGAGTTGTAAATAGGTTGTTAATGTGATAATTATTATATAAATTAATATTGGATTTGACGATTTGATGACCATACAAATACAGTACTTACAAAGTATGCAACTTTAAACCAGAAACGAAAAAATTGAAACTAGAAAAAATGAGCGAAGAAACGACAATAGATACAGCAGAATTAGGAGAAAAAATTGTAAATGTTTTAAAAACCATTTATGATCCAGAAATTCCTGTGGATATATATGAGTTAGGCCTTATTTACGATGTATTCGTGAATGAAGACAATGAAGTCAAAATTTTAATGACCTTAACCTCTCCTAACTGTCCAGTGGCAGAATCCCTACCGGCAGAAGTAGAAGAAAAAGTAAAATCGTTAAATGCTGTTAAAGACGCTGAAGTAGAAATTACGTTTGATCCTCCTTGGACCCAAGACTTAATGAGCGAAGAAGCGAAGCTAGAATTGGGGATGCTGTAATACCCTAATAAGGAGGTAGTGGTTTGTAAAAAAAATTATGTTTAAAGAATACAAAATTTGAAATCGTTTCGTATAAATAAACAGCAGCCATCAACGAATACCGAATTTTAATCATGGAAGAAATAGTAAATAAAGTTGCCCAAAGCAAGCTGGTAGTTTTTGACTTAGAAGATTACTACCCAAAAGGCAAGCGCGAGCTTATAGATATTAAAGATTGGCTGTATGAAGGCTTTATTCTTCGTGAAAAAGAATTTAGACTAGGCCTAGAGATGCACCATTGGGAACCATACAAAGACAGCTATGTGGCCTTACATTGCAGTACAGATGCCATTATCCCCGGTTGGGCGTATATGTTGATCAGCACTAAATTACAGCCCTATGCCAAAAAAGTAATCATTGGTGATCTTGAAATTTTAGAAGCATCCCTGTATCAAACCATCCTAGAAAATCTCGACGTTTCAGATTTACAAGACAAACCGGTGATTATAAAGGGATGCAGTCATAAACCTGTTCCTGCCAACGCATATCTCTGGGCAACCTTAAAAATACAAAGCGTGGCAAAAAGCGTCATGTATGGGGAGGCCTGCTCTTCTGTGCCCCTCTTTAAAAGAAAATAAGGTTTCACAAACTATTTTACAGCTAATTCTTACCTTTGCTTGCACAAAAAATCGAATACTCGAAACCTATTACATTATGAAAAAAATACTCTTAAGCTTTTTTGCAAGTTTTGCTCTAGTGACAGGATATAGTCAAACTGTTGAAGAATTAAAAGCTGAACAAGCCCCAAAGAAAGACTCTATAGCAGCTATCCAAGCCCGAGTTAATGCTATTCAGTCTAAAATTGATGCCATGCCAGGTTGGAAAAAAGGAGCCTTTGGTACTATCGGAGGAAGCATTTCTAGTTTTAGCAACTGGTACGCTCAAGGAGCCCCCAATAATGACGCAGGAAACATAGGGTTTACCGTTAATGCCTATGCCAACCTTAAAGAAGAAAAGTTTTTTTGGAGAAATTCTGCCAACCTAAACCTAGCTTGGGTTAAACTAGACAATAAAGATAACCCTAACGATAGCGATACGTTTGAGGGAACCACGGATGTTTTTCAATTAACCTCGTTATACGGCCGTAAATTAACTGAAAAATTTGCAGTCTCTGGTTTAGGAGAGTACAGAACTACCCTTTTAAACAACTTTAATAATCCTGGTTATTTAGATGTAGGTATTGGTGCTACTTGGACACCTCTTGAAGATTTAGTGGTTGTGATTCACCCTCTAAATTACAACTTTGTATTTGCAGATAATAATGCTGTTTTTGAGTCCTCTTTAGGAGCTAAAATCGTTGCAGATTACACCAAAAAAATAGGCGCTATTAACTTTAAATCGAATGTATCGATGTTCCAAAGTTATGAGAATGAAGATTTATCAAACATAACTTGGACAAATTCTTTTGGCTATACCTTATGGAAAGTGATTGGAGTAGGTTTTGATTTTGGTTTAAGAAGCAATAAACAAGAAGCTTTAAATTTTGCTTTGGGTCAGTATGATGCCACTGCTATTCCTGTTCAAACGGTTCCCACTTTTTCAAATATAGATAATAAACTACAGACCTATTGGATGTTAGGTTTGAACTATGCGTTCTAGATAAAACTGAAAATAACAAAAAAACGCCCTCTACTGTAGAGTGCGTTTTTTTTGTTTTTAGCGTAGGTTAATGGTTACTTTGGGAACTTTTTTCGATGTTGGCGCCGTGCATCAATTTTGGGGAATCGATGTATTGGCTTTTTGATTTTCGTAGCGTCATTAATTTGGGGAAAAACTTCGCTACTTAAATACAAGTCAAAGATAGGATGTGTATTCTCATTTTGAACATTTTTTGTTGTGAAGCCCATCATTTTTGTAGTGAAAATTTAAACGGTACAAAAATGCCGACAAAATGCTCTTGGAGAACCGCCATAGCACTAAAAATGTAAGATTAATACTCGTCTAAATGTTCTGGATATAAGAAATTATTATACGGAAAACGAGTGATATGAATATCGCGTACCTCATCATAGACTCTTTTTCTAAATTCATCTAAGTTTTCTTTATTTAAGGCAGAGATAAATAAAGCACGGTCACCTACTTTACGCATCCATGTTTTACGCCACTCATCTAGGGTAAAATGTTTTTCTGTTCGCTCCGTAATTAAATCATCCTCCTCGATAGTTTCATGTTCATATTGGTCTATCTTATTAAAAACCATGATAACTTTTTTCTCCGAGCTATTAATTTCTCCTAAGGTTTTATTCACCGAAGCGATATGTTCCTCAAATTGTGGGTGTGAAATATCAACAATGTGCAATAACAAGTCCGCTTCACGAACTTCATCTAAGGTACTTTTAAAGCTTTCTACTAATTGCGTAGGAAGTTTTCTAATAAAACCTACCGTATCACTTAATAGGAAGGGTAAATTGCCAATGACTACTTTACGAACCGTAGTATCTAAAGTAGCAAATAGTTTATTTTCGGCAAAAACTTCACTTTTACTTACCACATTCATTAATGTAGATTTCCCTACGTTGGTATACCCGACTAAAGCCACCCTTACTAAAGCACCTCGGTTACCGCGCTGCGTTTCCATTTGCTTATCTATTTTAAGCAATTTCTTTTTCAATAGTGTTATCCTATCTCGTACAATACGCCTATCCGTCTCAATTTCAGTTTCCCCAGGTCCGCGCATTCCAATACCACCCTTTTGGCGCTCCAAATGCGTCCACAAGCCAGTAAGTCTGGGCAATAAGTACTCATATTGTGCTAACTCAACTTGAGTTCTTGCGTAACTTGTTTGTGCCCTCTGTGAAAATATATCTAGAATTAAGTGGGTACGATCAAGAATTTTACACTTTAACTGTTTTTCTATATTTCGTTGTTGGGCAGGACTTAGTTCGTCGTCAAAAATTACACAGCCTATTTCGTGCTCTTCTACATAAGCCTCCACATCTTTCATTTTTCCACTACCAATCAAGGTTTTCGGATTTGGCACATCTACTTTTTGCACAAATCTTTTGTATACTTCGCCACCGGCGGTATAGGTAAGAAACTCTAACTCGTCAAGGTACTCTTTTACTTTTTCTTCATTCTGATCCCTATTGATGACACCAATAAGAACCGTTCTCTCGTAATCTATTTCTTTTTGCTCTAACATATAGTAATTTAAAATACAAATTTACGGAATAGAAAGATAGCTATTTTGTATTTTTGAAAAACAACTTTTTAAAGGGTCCGATGTATTCAAAAATAAGCTCTACCCTTAGTTTTTAAGTTTAAAGAATAGCTGTTCATACGCTTTTTAGAGTTATCGCTATTACATTTAAGTGGGGTAAGAAGAAAAAATTCACATGAAAACGGAAAATAAAACTAAAGTTTTTAGTCCTACCCCTTGGAGAAAACTCAAATCAGTTTTATTTAAAAAAAGCCGACGCAATTCACTTTTTACTATTGCCTTCTATAATCTGGAAAATCTTTTTGATACGTTTAATCATGCTGATAAATTAGACAAAGACTATACGCCAAATGGCCTTTTAAAATGGACCCCAGAACGGTACACTTCAAAACTTAACAAATTGGGCAGTACTATCGCTAAAATTGGTGTAAAAACTGCGGATAAACTACCGGTTCTCATTGGGGTCTCTGAGGTAGAGAACAAAACAGTTTTAAGTGATTTATTGAAAGTTGAGGCTTTAAGAAATGAAGATTATGGGTATTTACATTATGACTCTCCTGACGAACGAGGTATAGACACCGCTCTTATCTATGATAAGCGCTACTTTGAAATTATTGCTTCGAAACCTATTCCTCTATTGGTTTATAATTTAGACGGACAACAAGATATGACGAGAGATATTTTGTATGTGCATGGTACTTTAAATGGCGAAGAAATACATGTTTTTGTAAATCATTGGCCTTCTAGGCGCGATGGTGGAATAGAAACGGCGTATAAGCGCATCAAAGCAGCAGACACCATCATCGGTTTTATGGAAATCATTGAGAAAAAACATGAGCAACCAAAATATATCGTAATGGGCGATTTTAATGATGGCCCTACAGCTGAAAGTATAGAAAAACTGCTTGAAACGCAGCGGTTTTTTCATCCCATGAAAAAATTATTGACTTCAAAAAGAGGTAGTGCAAATTATAAGTTCAATTGGTCTCTTTTCGATCAAATTATAATTTCTCATAACTTCTTGAGCTATCAGAAAAAAGCCCATAGCTATACTACAGCCAATATTTTTGATCCTGAATTTCTAAAAGAATTTAAAGGAAGGTATAAGGGGAGTCCATATAGAACCTACGTAGGCAGTAGGTATATGGGAGGCTATAGTGATCACTTTCCTGTTTATATTCAATTAAAATTGAATAATTAAGGGGCAACAATACTGAGGTAAAATTGGCACAAAAGTGCATTTCATCGAAAAAAAGAGTTTTTAAACGATTAATACACTTTGATATGATATATTTGTAGTCCAAATCTTACTAATTATCATATCATGGACTACAAAAACCTATTCCCAAATCGGGTTTCCTTGTTCGTAACCGCTGCACTAATCATGAGCGGTTTTGCTTATTCTCAAGCTCCTACTAAAGCTGAAATTATACGTAGTGATGATACGCAAAAAGCAACTAGCTTAGAAAGCCTCAGCCAAGATTTTAAGCGAGAATACCTATCCACTGAAAAAAACATACAAGGCTTTGCTCAAGCAAACGGGTTAAAAGTAAGGGAAACCTTAGCTAATGGAAACCAAATTGAATTAGTAGATTTAGGTACTGATGGTACCCCTTTGTTTTATAGTACTTTTAGTGACCACGCTAGTGAAGTTTCCAGAGCCAATACCTTATACGATGGTGGCCTCTTAAATTTAGGCCTGAGCGGAAAAGGTATGAATGTAGGTCTTTGGGATGCTGGAAAAGCATTAATAACACATCAAGAATATACCTCAAGAGTACTGGTTACCGATGAGGCTGATGCTGTAAGTGCCCATGCCACGATGGTTTTAGGGGCTATGATATCAAAAGGCATAAAATCGAAAGCAAAAGGAGTTGCCTTTGATGCAAATGCTACTAGCAATGACTGGAAAGCTGACAAAGTAGAAGTAGCTACAGCAGCCGCTGCCGGATTGCTATTATCAAATCACTCATATGGCATCCGTCCAGATTTTGTTCCTGATTGGTATTTTGGTGCTTACATTCAAGTATCTCAAGATTGGGACAAAATAATGTATAATGCTCCGTATTATTTAATGGTGACAGCCGCAGGAAATGCGCAAAAGCTTAATTTTAATGATGCCCCAATTTTTGGTAAAAACACAGAGGGTTTTGATCTACTTATTGGTTTTTCGACCTCTAAAAACGGCATTAATGTGGCCGCTGTAGAAACAGAGGTTGACTTGAAAGGCAATCTTAAAAAAGCCTATGTTGCCAATTATAGCAGTCACGGACCAACTGATGATGGTAGAATAAAACCAGACATTGCAGGTAGTGGCGCTAATATACTTTCTACGCAATCTGCAAGCAACACAAGTTATGACACCTATTCAGGTACTTCGATGGCAGCCCCAGGCGTAACAAGTACTATGTTGTTACTACAAGAATATTACCAGCGTCTTCACCATCAATACATGAAAGCAGCTACCTTAAAAGGCTTAGTACTTCATAGTGCTGATGACGTTGACGTTCCAGGTCCTGATTATAAAATGGGTTGGGGCGTGATCAATGCTAAAACTGCCGCAGAGATTATCACATCAACAGATTACTCTTCGTTTATTATTGAAGCGAGCTTAAAAGAAAATGAAATTTACAGCCTTACTGTTGATGCTAAAGACGGGGAAAGTTTACTAGCCTCCATTTCATGGACCGATCCAGTTGGCAATTATATCAACAAAGGAAATTTAAACGATGTAACTCCTGCATTAGTAAATGATTTAGATATTAGAATCACGAAAAATAACGAAACCTACTACCCTTGGCTCTTAAATCCGAAACAAGCTTCATCTCCAGCTATACAAGGAGATAATACCGTGGATCCTTTTGAAAAGATAAAAATCGACAAGGCTAGTGGCACCTATACGATAACGGTTAGCCACAAAGGAAAAATAACGAATGCTGTTCAAAACTTCTCTTTAATTGTTTCTGGTGCTAAGGTAACCGATTGCGAAGCCAAAACTCCTCAAAATTTTAAAACGGCCAATGCCGACGCTTCTAGTATGGATTTAACATGGGATGCCATCCCCGATGCTATTTTTGAAGTACACTACAAGGCTGAAAATGACACAGATTGGCAAACATTATTTACAGACAAGAACAGCCTTAAACTACAAGATTTAACCCTAGATGAAAACTATGTAGTTAAAGTACGTACCAATTGCACGACATCTGTTTTTTCTGAATTTTCAGAAACCCTAAATATAGTTTTTAAAGGAATTGCTACAGCAGCAAGTTTTGATCTAGAACTCCAAGAACTATCTCTTGTTGAAAACCTTAAATTTTCAGTATATCCAAACCCAACTACAGAAAAAATTACTATTAAGGGCCAATTAAGTAATCGCGCCTATTACAGTATTGTTTCTAGCAACGGAATTATACAGAAAAAAGGAAAAGCAGCCTTCAACTCTATTGATGTAGAAGATTTATCTTCTGGCTTTTACTCTTTAACTATTTTTGAAGACGGTGAGCAACAATCCATGAAATTTATAAAAAATTAACTAGAACACTTGTTCGCAATGAAATGCAAGGTTCCCCCCGATTTTGCTTTTAGACACTGATAATTTCATTGTCGTTCAACAAGCTCTCGTTTCTAAGTCTTAAAAACACTTGAGCTGTTGTAACAACGTCTAATTCGCAATAGGTAATAATACGATCTAGATCTTTATTTTCGTAATATACGTTGCGCACCATACTGCCATCAATATCGCCTTTAGGTGATGGTATTCCGAGTACGTTCGCCATTAGTTTCAATGAAGTATAGTGTTTATAATCGCCAAACTTCCAAAGTTCCATGGTATCTAAATGAGGAATTTCCCATGGTTTTTTTCCAAATAAATTTAATTTAAGGGGTAAATCAATTCCGTTTATAAGCATTCTCCTAGCAATGTAGGGGAAATCAAATTCTTTGGCATTATGGCCACAAAGCAGGTATTTAGGTCCTTCAAAATGAGCTTCTAATAAATTTTTAAATTCGCTTAATAGTTTAGTTTCGTCGCCATAAAAAGTAGTGACTCTAAAGGCTCTATGGTTGCCATTATTTTTAAAATACCCAACAGATATGCAAATAATTTTACCAAACTCAGCCCAAATACCTGCCCGTTCATAAAACTCCTCAGCCGTAAAATCATCCTTGCGTTGGTACTGGGATTTATGCGTCCAAAGTTCTTTTTTATCTTCATCCAACTCTTTAAAACTAGGGGACTCTGGTACGGTTTCAATATCTAAAAAAAGAATGTGCTCTAGGTTTATTTTCTGTAGCATGCTTACTGTTTTTTTGAAAGTAAAAAGCCATTTAAACTGTAAAATTTTATAGAATCATTTTCCTTATTAAAGGATAATTGTGATATGATAATTTTATACGATAAAACATCGTTTTGGTCACTTATCACTAGTTTGTCTTGAGGAACATTATATAAGTTTTCTCCTAAAAAGGTGAATCTTTGCAGCTCCTTTCTTAAATCTAACTCCATGATTAAACTATCATTTAAAACATCATAAAATTCAATTCGAATGTCTGAATTGTTAAATTTAATGTAGAAATCTTTACTTTCTATATGGTTTATGCTAGAATTATCCTTGATGCTTAGCGTCCTAAAAGAATCATACCCTGCGATGGACTCCGAAAAATTTGTATTCCAGTTTTGGTCATAGGTATAATACTTGTGGTTAGCGCTACCATCCGTAACAGTACTTGAATCAAGCTTCAAATTTAAAGTATCCCATATTTTTGCCGTATTCAGCCAGCCTTTATAGCGGTAGTCACTATTTAATGTATCTCTAAAACCTTCTATAGATAAACCTATAATTTGATCTAATGTCGAAGTAGCTTCTCTTTCGTCTAAATAATCTAAAATGCTTTGTAATCTATTGTAATCCGTTTGAGAAATGACCCTATTATCTTGTAACGCTTTGGTATACAATTGCTTAAATTGATTCGTCTGACTTTGTTTAGAAACATTTATGGCTCCCCAAAAGCCAAAAGAAGATAGGATCGCTAAAGCAAATAGGCTAATTGCTAGTATTTTTAAGGACTTTTTCTTACGTAACAAAAAGTATAAGGCAATTCCACAAATCCAAACGGCAATGGCTACTACAAAATATCTGTTTTCGGTAATTCCATAATCCCTTATTCTTCTGAAAATGGCAACAAACAACAAAATTAGCAAGGGCATTAATAGAATATAAAAAAAGGGATAAAACTTATTTATGGCCCACGACTTAATTTCTTTCTGAATAGGATTAATTATGACTTGAATTAAAAAACCTAAAAGCGATAATGCAATAACTAAATAAGATACCCAACCCTTGGGAAGCTCCCAATCCATCAGAATTTTGAAACTATACGCGTATAGTATTATAAGGTATAAAATGATCAATGGAATCAAAATATACTTCACTAGAACTTCTAAAGCTTTTTGAAAATGAATTTGTGTTTGTTCGTAAATATTTTTAGGAAAGTCTGAAAGATACACTAAGGTGTTTACGATACCTAAGCAGAAAACAAAGGTTTGTCCGTATCTTTTTCCTGATATGTGTACGTCAAAAAGAGCCTCTATAGCCGCTAATGCAAGGGCTAAACCAAGATAAAGAATCCCCGAAAAAAACGCACTGCGAACAATTGATATGGCTATCGTTTTAAGGTAATTCCAATACACATTCTTGTCCCATTTTAAAATAAATGGCGCTATCAAAACAAACAAATGACCTGCAATTAAAAATAAAAAAAAGCGAATTAAATATTTGGGATTTGTATCGTAATGGTGTTCAACAGGCATGTAAAAAAAGAAACCAATCAGTAAAGCTAAAACCACTAGTTTTAAACCTTGCCATGCTTGTGGTTTTTTCTGTTGCTCAATAAAAAATTGCATTCCTATAAACCAACTAATACCTAATACTAAGGTCACTAAAAGGTTGAAATGGTGGTCTGGAAAGTCGTTTTCAGTGTTTTCTAATAGAACAATACAATAAAAAGAACCCAAAATTACCCAAATAGAAGTTAGGGGAAAGCGGCCAATAACCATCTTTGCCTTTATAGATATCTCAGATATAGAAGGTAAATTCATACTATTAAATTAGTTAAATGTAATCCAAAATTACGACTCTTAACACTTTAGTAGTGCTCTGATTCTAGTGAAATTACTAAATAACCCTTAATTTTTATAAAAAAGTAGAACCAAGCAACTAGTTTGTTTTTGTTTCATGTTCAGGTAGTACTGAACAAAGTGTGCTATTTGTAATGTGTATAAACATCGACAACGAACATAAATAGCTTTGATTGAATAAAAATTGTTAGGCGTACCAACTAGTTGGTTGGTTAAAATTAAAATAAAGAAGCTTGTTTGTAGGGACTTTCATGTTCTAAAAGCCATTGCTTGCGGTGTAATCCGCCCGCGTAGCCTGTTAAGGAGCCATCACTACCAATAACTCTGTGACATGGGACCACAATCCAAATAGGATTTCTACCGTTCGCCGATGCTACGGCTCGAATGGCTTTAGGGTCACCTAATTTTCGAGAGAGCTCAAGATAAGTAACCGTAGTACCAAACGGAATTTCAGCTATGGCTTCCCAAACTCTTTTCTGAAAATCAGTACCTTCTGGGTTTAATGCAAAATTGAACTCTTGTCGCGTACCTTCAAAATACTCTCTCAGCTGATATACAGCCTCTTCAAGAACTTCTGGAATCACAACCGTAATTTCTTCATCACTTTCTAAAACGGTAATTTCTGAGATTCCGTTTTCATCACCTTCAAGTTTAGCGACACCTAAAGGTGTATTGATATAAGCTGTTTCTTTCAATGTTATTCTGGTTTTTGTTCAATAACTCCACTTTCTTTAGCTCTTGTTTCCCAGTTTTTGCGGGCTAAAAGTTGTAAATCAGCTACATTATCAGTTTCATCCATTATTTCGAGTCCTAATAAAGTTTCGATAACATCTTCCATGGAAACCAAACCACTTACTGATCCATATTCATCAACAACCAAGGCGATATGTTCTCTTTTAGCAATTAAAATATCAAATAATTTTGGAATAGGCGTGTCGCGTTCGGTAATAATCAAAGGTCTTTTTATTTCACCTAAAGTCACGTGTCCATTTTCGTTAATAATTTCTTCTAAAAAAGTATCTTTTAAAACGAAGCCCGTAATATTATCTACTTTTCCACCATATACTGGAATTCGAGAAAAACGCAACTTTGGGTTCTCTTTAAAAAATTCTAGAACTGTTTTGCTTTCAGATGCAATCTTTACCACTGCTCTTGGAGTCATAATATCCTTTACAAGTACCTCATTAAAGCGCAGTAAATTTTTGATAATCGTAGATTCAGATTTTTGAAAAACACCTTCTTCATGGGCTATATCAGTCATTGCCGTAAAGTCTTCTCTACTTAATACACTTCCATGATGCTCTTTACCACCTACTAATTTTGTAAAAAATTGCAGCACAAATAAAAGTCCAGTATACTTTAAAACTAAAACCATAATTTTAAGAGCCTTCGCGGTAAAATTTGCCAATTGTCTCCAGTACGTGGCTCCTATGGTTTTTGGAATAATTTCTGATGCCACCAGAATTAAAACAGTCATAACGGTAGATACAATCCCCACCATTAGATCTTCGGTAAAAGTAAAGCCTAAAAATGTCTGCTCGGCAGTTCCATAAAGCTCAGCGTAGGCAGCTTTTGCCTCAACGCCAACTAGAATAGCCCCCACAGTGTGGGCTATGGTGTTTATGGTGAGAATGGCTATTAGCGGTTTATCAACGTCTTTTTTTAACTCTTCTAAAGTAAAAGCGTAAGTTTTATTCTCTTTTTTCTTTATGTTGATAAATGTAGGGTTAATACTTAATAACACCGCTTCTAAAACAGAACATAAGAATGAAAAAAAGATAGAAATAACTGCATAGAAAATAAGAAGACCCATATATGTCAATTTAAAAAAACTAAGATACCAATTTATTACAGACTATTGTTACCCTAATCGCCTCGTAAAATACCTTTATAAAATACATCTAGAACTGCTGATCTGATATTTAATCTATAAATGTTTTGTTGATTTCTAGTTGGGTATACCCTATTTGACAAGAAAATATAGACCAATTGTGTTTGAGGATCAGCCCAAACAAAGGTACCTGTAAAACCACTATGTCCAAAACTTGTTAAACTTACTTCTGGCGTAGGATAGGCATCTTCAAAAGAGCGTTCCTTATTATTCAAATAGGGTTTGTCAAAGCCTAATCCACGGCGGTTATCATTTTCAGGGTATTGAACTTTTATAAATTCTTTTACGATGTCTTCGGCAATCACTTGTTTTCCATCATAAGTACCATAATTTAAATACAATTGCATCATTTTAGCCAAATCTGTAGCTGTACCAAAAAGTCCAGCATTTCCAGATACACCCCCTAGTAAGGCGGCATTTTCGTCATGAACCCAGCCTTGAGTAAGTTCACGTCTAAATATGCTATCCATTTCTGTAGGGACAATTTTAGTAGCGAAATTGCTGTTTTTTGGTAAAAAAGTAAGTGTAGTCGCACCAACAGGGGTATAGAAGTTTCTTTGAAGGTAGCTTTGATAGTTTTCCCCTGTTAGTTTTGTAATTAATTCTGGAAATAGTAGAAATGAAAGTCCAGAGTACAGGTATTTTTTATCTTGCGAAACCTTAGATCTATTTATTTTTCGAAACATTTTTCGGTTAAATCGATCTTTTATAAAAAGACTGTCATAGGCTTGGCCTTGAAATCTATTTTTAGCGGCAGGCTTAACAAAACGTGATTTTAGGTTTCCATTCTTTTTTAACACATCATTTAAAAAAACAATATAGGGTTTAAGACCCGCTTGATGTGCTAATATTTCTCGAAGCGTAAGCTCTTTTTTATCTTTTCTTTTTTTCCAAGGCTTCCAGTAGGTACTAAACGGTTGATCTAAATCTAATTTTCCTTCCTCTACCAATTTCATGATGGCTGGTAATGGCCCCATAATTTTAGTGACCGAAGCCAAATCATACCTGTCGTTTAAAGCAGCAGGTTGAATGCTGTCGTAGGTATGAAAACCGTAAGCCTTATGGAAAATAATCTTAGCATCTTTTGCCACTAAAACCTGTGCAGAAGGAAAAGCCATATTTTTTATACCATTCGTTATAATAGAATCAACCTTCGAATACAGATAGGTCGAATCTAACCCAAGCTCCGATGGTGAAGCGTAAGAAAGTGTATTGTTTTGAGCATTGATTCTCGTAAACACCAATAAAGTCACTAACAAGAGGCTATTTTTCATGCTTTTATAGAAGTTTTAAAGCGGACTTATGAAATGATTAAACTTTTTATCATTTTGGTATTATTAAATCTAAAAGAAATGTTTTCAAATACTTCCTTTACATTTTTTTCATTACATAAATAAGCATTTGGAATACCCTTTTTTTTCCTAATTCATCCAGCCTGGATTCAAAAATGAACTCATTAAATTTATGATTTGAATTAACCTTGAATCTGTCATACTAAACCTATTAGAGTTCCCCCCCTCGGGGGCTTACATTAACCTTACCGCGTCCTTAGCAAAGTAGCTCGTAATAATAGTAGCACCAGCTCTTTTTATGGCCATTAATTGTTCAAACATGACAGCATCATGATCTATCCAGCCCTTTTCAGCGGCTGCTTTCACCATGGCATACTCTCCACTGACTTGATACACAGCAATAGGCACATCGAATTGATTTTTAATGTCCCGAACAATATCTAAATAACATAGTCCTGGTTTTACCATGACAATATCGGCGCCTTCTTCAATATCGAGTTGCGTTTCTCGAATCGCTTCTAAGCGATTGGCATAATCCATTTGATAGGTACTTTTATTTTTGGGTATGTTTTCAAGGTCCACAGGAGCAGAATCTAGGGCATCACGAAAAGGGCCATAAAAGGCGCTTGCATATTTAGCACTATAACTCATGATTCCGGTATTAATAAACCCATCGGCCTCTAAAGCCTCACGAATCGATAAAATTCTACCATCCATCATATCACTCGGCGCTACAAAATCAGCACCTGCTTTGGCATGAGAAACACTCATTTGCGCCAAAAGATCAGCCGATTCATCGTTTAGTATTCGTCCGTCTGCTACGATACCGTCATGGCCAAAATTCGAAAATGGATCTAGAGCCACATCAGTCATGACCAACATATCAGGACAAGCATTTTTAACCGTTTTAATAGCACGCTGCATAAGCCCTTCTGCATTTAAGGCTTCTGTACCTTTATTGTCTTTTAGGCGATCTGGTACTTTTACAAAAAGTAACACGGCCCCTAAGCCCATTTGCCATAATTCTTTCACTTCTTTTTCTAAGTGATCTAAACTTAGGCGATAATAATTAGGCATCGAAGCAATTTCTTCCTTTACATTTTTACCTTCCGTGACAAAAACGGGTACTAAAAAATCACTTGGTGTCAGAATATTTTCACGCACTAGACTGCGAATAGCTTCTGAACTTCTAAGGCGTCTGTTTCTTATTAATGGGAACATAATTATATTTTAAATTTTCTTTCTTCACAAAGATAACCCAACCATAACAAATAGTCCTAAGCAAAAAAGCTTTAAAAAAAACCTTACATTGTAACAATATTCATAATGTAGCTACTAATAGCATTAACCAGCAACCCTTTAAACAAAAAACTATGCTTTCTATCCAAAACCTCAACAAAACGTATCCGAACGGAACAAAAGCACTCAACAATGTTCATCTCGAAATCCATAAAGGAATGTTTGGTCTTTTAGGTCCAAACGGGGCAGGAAAATCGACCTTAATGCGAACTATTTCTACCTTGCAAATTGCAGATACCGGTACCATTGAATTTGATGGCATCGATGTTTTTAGTCAGCCTGAAGAGTTGCGAAAAGTTTTGGGCTATTTGCCACAAGATTTTGGTGTATATCCAAAAGTATCAGCAGAAATGATGTTGAATCATATTGCAAAAATTAAAGGAATTCACAGTAGTTCAGATAGAAAAGCATATGTAGCCGATTTATTAAATAAAGTAAATTTATATCAATTCAGAAAACGAAATTTAGGTGATTATTCCGGCGGTATGAGGCAGCGTTTCGGAATTGCTCAAGCTTTAATTGGCAATCCTAAATTGATTATTGTCGATGAACCAACGGCTGGTTTAGATCCTTTAGAGCGGAATCGCTTTCATAACTTACTAAGTGAATTGGGTGAAGATGCCGTTGTTATTTTATCCACTCATATTGTGGATGATGTGGTAAACTTATGCACTAATATGGCGGTTTTTAATGAAGGAACAGTAGTAGTTCAAGGCCATCCACAAGAACTGTCTAATTCGCTAAACGAAAAAGTATTCCGAAAAAGTATCGGAAAAGACGAAATTGAAAAATACCAGTCAGAATATACCGTACTTTCTACCTATCTGCGCAGTGGCAACATGAACGTCAATGTATTTAGTGAAACCCACCCTGGCGAAGGTTTTGAAGTAGTCAACAACAATTTAGAAGATTTTTATTTCTATAGCATTAACCAACCTCAAACCGTATAGTCATGAAGGAAATTTTCTTATTTGAGCTAAAATATCGCTTACGGCGACCAGCGACGTACATCTACATTTTTTTGATGTTTATTATTCCGCTTTTACTAGGGGTTTTTGCAGATTCAGTTACGGCACAATACACCAATAGCCCTAATGCCATTGTAGGCATTTTGGGAGGAATGAGTATTATAAGTCTATTTTTTTATGCGGCAATTATGGGTGTTGCTGTGTATCGTGACGAAGAACACAAAACTGCACAAACCTATTTTACTTTTCCTATTTCTGAAAAAAACTATATTCTAGGTCGTTTTTGGGGAAGTTTTTCTATTGTTACCGTTATGAATATCGCCGCTGTTATTGGTGCTATGATTGGATTGGGGATTGGAGCATTATTAAACAGGCCTGATTATGGAACCTATACCTCGTTCAACCTAAGCTCCTATGTATTCCCTTTTCTGTATTTACTAAGCTTCAATTCTTTTTTTATAGGAAGTTTATTTTTCTGTTTGATGACCTTTTTTAAACGCATGTCTATTTTGTATTTAGGAGGGATTGTCATCTTAATTTTAACTATCGCTTCAGGCCAATTATTAGCTAATTTAGATACGGAGTGGTTAAGTGTGTATGTTGATCCGTTTGGAGAAACCGCACATGGGTATATCACTAAATATTGGACAGTCAATGAATTAAACACCACACAATTATCCCTTACGGGTAAATTTGCTTTCAACAGGTTACTTTGGTTAGCTATTGCGTTTTTAATCTTCTTCTTTACCTTATTCAAATTTTCATATAAAGGCTTTTTAAGTTCTTCTAAAAAGAAAGGGGCTAAAGAATCAAAAGAAGCGTATGTGCCTACCACATTCATCCCGAATATTATTCAGAAGTTTTCTGCTAAGGCACGTAGAGAAAATCTATTGTCTTTAAGCAAAATAGAATTTTTATCGATTGTCAAAGAAACTGTTTTTGTAATTTTAATCGTTATCGGGATTACAGTTGCGGGGTTTGTTGCATATCAATCTAACCAGATTTACGGCACGCCATCTTTACCTTTAACGCGTTATATGGTGGCTCAAATTTCAGGTGGAATCTCATTATTCTCTGTAATTATTTTAGTCATATATGCTGGGGAAGCGGTACACAGAACACGACAGAACAAAACTTTTGAGTTTTATGATGCCTTACCCGTAAGTAACACTACCTTATATTTTTCAAAAATAATCTCCTTAGTGGGGGTGGCCATAGTCTTAACCCTATTGAATATTGTCGTTGGCGTATTATACCAAACATTTAACGGCTATTTTAATTATGAGTTAGGGATGTATTTAACCTATAATTTTACGACTATTTTCCCTAGTTATTTAATGACCTTGTTATTGGCATTTTTTATTCATGTATTGGTGAATAATAAATTTTTAGGACATTTTATTGTTATTATAATTTATGTTGGATTACCAGTACTTTTAAGCTTAGCCTTTAAAACATCGAATCCTTTAGTGATTTTTGGAGGCACACCTGGGTCTTTTTTAAGTGATTTAAACGGATTTGGACACTATTTATACGGACAATTTTGGTTGAATTTATATTGGGTATTATTAACCTGTATTTTAGCGACCATCGGTATTGTATTTTGGAATCGTGGCTTCTACTCTTCAGCAAAAGAACGTTTTAAGTTAGCCAAACAGCGTTTTAGTGGAAAAACAGTAGCCCTAATGCTATTTTTTGTTTTGGCCTTTGTTTCTGTTGGAGCCTATAGCTATTATAATTTAAAAGTCTTAAACCAGTTAGAGGATGGTAACTACGGACAAAAATTGAATGCTGATGCTGAAAAAAAATACGGTAAATATATAGGCCAGCCACACATTCAAGTAACCGATTTAAAAGCATTTATTGACATTTTTCCAGAGGATCGAAGCGTTAAGGCAAAAGGAGAATTTACCGTTACCAATAAATTTGACACGCCTATTGATACCTTGCTAATGAATATTGGATTTCCAATAGCCGACACTAAAATCACGAAAGTGGTATATAACGGCATAGAATTAAGACCCTTTCTTTCGGATGATGCTTTCCGGATGTTTATCTATAAACTACCTACCACCTTACACCCAAAAGATACAGCTTCTTTGGTGATAGAAACCAAGGCACTCACTCGCGGTTTCTCTTCGGATACTGAAACAGCGGTGTTAACCAATGGAACCTTTTTTAGGGATGCCATTTTTCCTTCTTTTCACTATGAACGAGGACTGACCGATAATGGGGTACGTAAAAAGTACGATTTAGAAGAATTAGATTATTTATATCCGCCGAGAACAGACAGCTTGGCTTTAAAAACAAACTTGTTTAATGAAGATGCCGATTATTTGTCTTTTGAGGCGGTAGTCAGCACTTCAAATGGACAAACAGCCATTGCCCCAGGAACACTTACTAAAAAATGGGAAGAGAATAACAGGAGCTATTTTAAGTACTCCTTAGAAAGTAAAGCCGACTATTTTTTCAGTTTTGTTTCTGCTGCGTATGCTATTGAAAAAGATTCGTGGACAGCACCAAGTGGCAAAAAAGTAGCTATAGAGATTTATCATTCTCCAAAGCATAAAAAAAACTTAGCGTATTTTATCAAAGGGGTAAAAGTTGCTTTGGACTATAATTCTAAAAACTTTTTGGAATATCCCTACGCTGTATTACGAGTGATCGAATTTCCGGCCTATTCTAATTTTGCGCAATCTTTTATAACCACCATTCCCTATTCTGAGGATTTTGGATTTGTGGCTGATTTTTCAAAAGCAGACAGTTATAACTATGCGTTTAGAGTTACGTCTCATGAAGTTGCACATCAATGGTGGGGCCATATTGTTACCCCAAGTAAAACCTCAGGCGCTAATATCATTTCAGAAACTTTAGCAGAGTATGCTTCGCTCATGACCATGAAACAAGAGTATGGAGAAAACGGAATAAAAGACTTCTTAAAAAATTCGTTAGATACGTATTTGAGTGGGCGCCAATTTAGTTTTAAACCAGAACGCTCGTTAATGAATGTTGAAACCGGTCAGTATATTTGGTATGAAAAGGGATCTATGATCATGTATGATTTACAAGATGTGATGGGTGAAGATGTCGTGAATAAAGGGCTTAAGAACTTTTTAGAAGAGTTTAAATTTTTTAATAAGGGCTTTTATCCTAGCTCTGAAGACTTGTATAAGGCCATATACGCGGTAACACCTGATTCGCTTACCTATAAAGTTGACGACGGTTTTAAAGAGATTGTATTGTATGAAAATAGAGTGATGGATGCCAAAACAAAAGCCTTAGATAACGGGAAATGGGAAACTACCTTTACCTTAAATTCTAAGAAAATTTATTATGATGATAAGGGCAAAGAAGACAGGGTTGACGATAAGAAAAACCTAGTGGATATTGGCTTGTTTGGCGAAGATGTCGTGAACGACGATGGGGTAACCATCAAAAACCCCTTGTATTTTACATTGAAATGGTTAAAATCTGGCGATAATGTATTTACCATAGTGACCGATGAAAAACCATTAAAAGCAGGGATTGATCCTTATAATAAGTTGATAGATCGTAACTCTGATGATAATTTAAAAACCGTTGAAGAGTAGTTTAAAAACTTTTTCTTTTTAGAAATTAGATAAGCGAGGATCCATGGTCCTCGCTTTTTTTATTTCGCCAATCCCAAATACATCCAAAGGTCATTTTCTTTTAAGAAAGCAGATTTTTCCTGAATCACCTTAACCTTTCCGTTTTCAAAATAGAAGGCCTTGAATGTAACCGTTCCATTAGTATCAGATTGTTTACCTTTTGTAGTTTCCAGAACCTCTAAGCGAATCCAGTTGACGGATTTGGCCCAATTTTCTATAGCTTTTTGATCTTTGCTAGGGCGCGTGGTCGAATGGTGACTTTTCATTAAATATTCCCCATTTGCCATGGTAAAAGCGGTATATCGCGAACGCATTAGTTGTTCTGCCGTTTTTACCAGTGAAATATTGCTATGTGCAATAGCACAGCAATCATCATATGTTTTAGAAGCTCCACAAGGGCAGGTCATGACGGTAATAAATTAAAGTTGTTAACTAATTAATTAGATGTTTTGCAAATTCTAAAGTATTCAGTTGGCAGTAACAGTTGGCAGTTTTTGCATGAAGCACTGCTTACTGCTTACTGTTTACTGCTTCCTATTTTACTTTTCAAACCCAATCCTTCGGATTTTTTAAAACTTCTAATAGCCTTGCTTCCTCGCTACCCTTTTCCGGATGATGATCATAAACCCATTGCACGTGTGGCGGCAAACTCATTAAAATACTTTCGATACGACCATTGGTTTTAAGTCCAAATAAGGTGCCTTTATCATGTACTAAATTAAACTCTACATAGCGACCACGCCGAATTTCTTGCCAGGTTCTTTGTGCTTCTGAATAGGCTAACTCTTTTCGTTTTGTAACTATCGGTATATAAGCTTCTGTGAAGCTATCGCCTACTTCGGTAACAAAATTATACCAGTCTTGCATCTGCATTTCTTCGGTGGCTTTTAGGTAATCGAAAAACAAGCCACCTACACCGCGAGCTTCATCACGGTGAGCATTCCAAAAGTAAGCATCACATCTTTTTTTATAATTTTCATGGAAAAATGGATGATGTGCATCACAAGCTTTTTTACAAACGGCATGAAAATGAATCGCATCTTCTTCAAACAAATAATAAGGGGTTAAGTCTTGACCGCCACCAAACCATTGATCTACAATGTTGCCTTCTTTATCATACATTTCAAAATAACGCCAGTTGGCATGTACAGTAGGAACCATAGGGTTTTTAGGGTGTAATACAAGGCTTAGACCGCAGGCAAAAAAATCAGCATCTTTAACGCCAAAATAGGTTTGCATACTTTCAGGTAAAGCACCATGTACGCCTGAAATATTTACCCCTCCTTTTTCAAAAACAGCTCCGTTCTCTATAACCCTTGTTCTTCCGCCACCTCCCTCGGGTCGTTCCCAGATATCTTCTTGAAATTTGGCTTTACCATCTGCTTTTTCTAAAGCTTGGGTAATGCTGTCTTGTAGCTTTTGAATATAAGAATAGAATGTATCTTTCATTTGTGTTTTTTGATTCATTTTTTAAGATCAGACCTGCTCGTCGGGTAGGCCTATATCATTTGTTCATGAAAATTTTAAGTGGTATCCATTTTAGTTCCTACTCATCTTATCATATTTTTCAAATAACTCCATGTCTAACGGCTTTTCATTAGGTGGCGTGTGTTTGTTTTTTAGTGTTTTTTGCCAATGAAAACCACATTTTTCCGCGAGCTTAACGCTAGCAATATTCGATGTATGGGTAATTATTTGAAGTTTTTTTAAGCCCATTTCCTCAAATGCCCAAGTCGAAATATACCGAATAGTACTTGTACCAATCCCCTTTCTTTCATGCTGATAGCCAACACAATAGGCTAGTTCGCCTTGCTTTTTAGTCCAATCAATTTTTTTTAAATAAAGCAAGCCAATAATTGTTCGATGCTCTTTTTCTTTTAGGGTAAAAAGAAATTCTTGCTTTTCCTGAAACGCCCGAAGTTTTTCAGCTACAAAAATTTCTGATACCGCAGGGTTCAAGTTTTGTTCTAAGGTTTTTGGGAAAAAACGTTTTAATCGGTCTGAATTTGAAACCATAAAATTACAAATCCGCCAAGCATCTTTTTCTTGAATAGCTTCAACCGTATGTGATTCCAAATCAAATATCAAAATAGATTTAATTTTTCAAAATTAAATTGCTCCACAAAGATCAGAGTTCGCCCTTTGAGCGTTGCACTGAGCGCAGCCGAAGTGAGTTAGTAAACATTATACCCTTTTACCCAAAGTGCATTAAGCTCCCCCTTTGGGGGTTGGGGAGCTATATTCTTTCACTGCATCGATAAACGCTTTAGCATTTTCCACGGGCACATTGGGTAAAATGCCATGCCCTAAGTTCACGACATATTTATCTTTCCCAAATTCATTAATCATTTGCGTTACCATACGTTTTATATCCGCAGGTGGCGATAATAAGCGCGTGGGATCAAAATTACCTTGTAAGGTTATATTTCCACCTGTTAAATACCGCGCATTTTTAGGAGAACACGTCCAGTCCACACCAAGGGCCGCAGCACCAGATTTTGCCATATCACCAAGCGCAAACCAGCATCCTTTTCCGAAAACAATTACAGGGGTTTCATCTTTTAATGCATCGATGATTTGTTGAATGTATTTCCAAGAAAATTCTTGATAATCCGTTGGGGAAAGCATCCCTCCCCATGAATCAAAGACTTGCACTGCGTTAACACCTGCTTTTACTTTGGCTTTAAGATACGCAATGGTAGTATCGGTAATTTTTTGAAGTAATTGATGTGCCGCTAGCGGCTGTGTAAAACAGAATTCCTTGGCTTTATCAAAATTTTTACTGCCCTGCCCTTGAACACAGTAACATAAAATAGTCCAGGGGGAACCTGCAAACCCAATTAAAGGTACCTCATCATTTAATTTTTCTTTCGTGGCCTTAATCGCTTCCATTACGTACCCTAACTCAATATTCACATCAGGGACTAAAACACTATCCACATCTTTTTGAGTGCGAATTGGGTTTGGTAAATAAGGCCCAAAATCGGGTTTCATTTGCACCTCGATATTCATGGCTTGTGGAATCACTAAAATATCAGAAAATAAAATAGCCGCATCCATTCCATAACGTCGAATGGGCTGTACGGTAATTTCAGAAGCTAAATCTGGCGTTTGGCATCGGGTAAAAAAATCAAATTCCTTTTTGATTTCCATGAATTCGGGTAAGTAACGCCCTGCCTGACGCATCATCCAGACAGGTGGACGCTCTACAGTTTCTCCCTTTAAAGCTCTTAGAAATAAATCGTTTTTTAACATGTCTTATACGTCTTTATTATAGAAATAGTTTGGTCTACAAGTATACTTTTTGACCAAAAGTTAATAGGTTATTATCTGGGTCAAGTAGTGAAAATTCTCGCTGTCCCCAAGCCTTGGTTTGTAGAGAACCATTAGGGTGAATCGCTACATTGTTATTTAAAAACGATTGGTATACGTCATCAATAGCAGAAGTTCTAATATATACTTGCCCGTAATTTTCTTTTATGTTGAGCGCTTTAAATTTAAAAAAATGAATTTCGATATTCTCTTTTTTCAACATCACGTAATCGTCATAATCTACAGTGCTCACTCTTTCAAAACCTAGTTGACCAAGGTAATAGTCTTCGGTGATGACTTTATTGCGCATCGGTAATTTTGGGATAATGGAGTCGAACATGATTTTTACATTAAAAGCTTACTCGAAAAGTAGTTATTTTTTATTCACTAAATCAATAACAGCTTCAATAGTTACGTTTTTAGCAACCCTAACGTCAGAAAAACTTTTCCTAGCTTCATCTGCTGTCGTTTCTCCAATACAATAAGCTATGACGTCTGAAGTATTTACTTGAAGGTAACTCTGCACCGCTGACGGACTATAAAAGAGCACGGCACGTGTACTTTTTGGGGTTTTCATTGGAGCCTCCTTGGTGCTATAGGCTTCAATTTCAATCACACTAATATTGTTTTGTTCCAAAACAGTCGGTATGGTATCTAAGCGAATATCACTACAAAAATACGTCACTTCTGTGCCCTCGATAAACTCCACTAAATAGTTGGCAAGGTCTTTCCCGTTTGATTCAAAATGGGTCACCTTTCCAATATGCTTTTCAATCAACCTTTTGGTTTTACGCCCAACGCAGTAAATATTTTTAAATTGAAGTTCTTCAGGACTTATACTTGCCAAAATTGCTTCAACGGCATTTTGGCTTGTAATAATTACATTCTGTAGTTCTTTTTTTAAAGTCAGCTTCGGAATCCTGTTCAAGTTGATTCGAAGAAAATCTTCAGAAGCGACCGAAATCTCAGGATTAAATTGCGCTAATTGAGCTGGCGTTAATTTTCTTGTAGAAAAAATAGTGGGTTCTTTTGTTAAACCAGCAATTTCACGCATCAAGTTTCTCCCTCCGCGCTCGAAAATACGGTCTGCAGCTGCGATCGCTAAGTTTTCATGTTTTCCAAGAATAGAGGTAAATTCTACCTCAAGCTTCTTTTTTCCATCGACACTTAACAAAACGCCTTTTAGACTTATATTTTTATCTTTTATGGTCGATAAAGCCCCAATAGGTGCGGTGCAACCACCCTCTAAAATATTTAAAAATTGACGCTCTAAACCGGTACAAATTTGAGTTTCTTTATCGTTTAATTCTGCACAAGCTTTTCTTGAAAAATCATCGTTTTCTAAAGCGACAATGACTACTGCGCCTTGTGCTGGTGCAGGCACCATCCAGGTTAAACCAATTGTGTTTTCAAATTCTAAGCCTACACGTTCTAAACCTGCTGCGGCGAAAATAGCGCCATTCCAATCGTTATTATCTAACTTTTCAGCACGGGTTTGTACGTTTCCGCGCAAATCAACAACCGTATGTGTCGGGTATCTATTCAGCCATTGTGCTTTTCTTCGTAAGCTGCCCGTAGCGATCGTAGCTTTTTCTTGAGATAAAAATTCTTCATTGTTTTTAAAGGCAAGAATATCCATATAATTCCCACGCTTTAGCACCGCGGCTTGAATGATGCCTTTAGGCAAAACCGTAGGCACATCTTTCATAGAATGTACAGCAATATCAATTTGGCCTTTTAGCATGGCCACATCTAATGCTTTTGTAAATACACCAGTGATGCCCAATTCGTGAAGCGGTTTATCTAAAACCAAATCGCCCATAGATTTTACAGGTACCAATACCGTTTGGTATCCCTGTTCTTCTAGCTGTTTTTTTACGGTATTAGCTTGCCATAGTGCTAATTCACTATCACGTGTTCCAATGCGGATTGTTTTACTCATTGGGTTTCTAATTCTAATTGAAACACTTTTTGAATTAATGCTAAACTGTTATCTGCATCAATATCATCTCCTTTTAAGTGGTTGGCAAATTGTTTAGTTATTTTTTGAATAATGCGTTCAGAAACAATATCGGCTTGAACCGAATTAAAATCTGTTAATTTTTTGCTTTGAAAGTTGAGTTCTTCATCTTTCATCGTTTTTAATTTCTTTTTTAGGGCTTTGATGACGGGAGCAAATTTTCGGGTTTCTAACCACCGAATAAACTCATCTTTTATCTGCTCAATAATAGCTTCAGCTTCTGGAATAAACTGCTTTCTTCTTTCTAAATTATCATCCGTAATTTGTGAAAGCTGATCTAAATGTACCAAGCTTACATTGGGTAAATCAGTGACATCAAAAGCTACATTTTTTGGAATGGATAGGTCTAAAATTAACAAAGGCTTTTTGGTGTGAATCATTTCCTTTGAAATAGTAGGCGACTGCGCTCCTGTTGCCACTATGAGCACATCTGAATTTCTAATCTCTGTTTGCAGGTCGCCGTAATCTTTCACCACCAAATCAAACTTTCCCGCAATTCTTTGCGCCTTATCTTTAGTTCTATTGATAAGCGTTATTTGGGAGTTTCTCGTATGTTTTATTAAGTTTTCGCAGGTGTTTCTTCCAATTTTACCGGTACCAAAAAGCAAAATATTTTTATCGGAGATATCAGGTATGGTTTTAAAAATATATTGCACAGAGGCAAACGCTACAGAGGTAGCTCCTGAGGAAATCTCAGTATCATTTTTAATACGTTTACTAGCCTGGATAACCGAATTACACAAACGCTCTAAAAACGGATTTGCGATATTAAATTTTTTAGAACGATTAAAACTCTGACGTAGTTGACTTATAATTTCAAAATCGCCTAAAATTTGACTGTCTAAGCCAGTACCCACTCTAAATAGGTGACTAATGGCATCATTATTTTTATAGACATAGGCCACTTCTTGAAACTCCTCAACCGTGCCTAAGGTATTATCACAAAGTAATTTGATCAATTGAAAAGGATGCTGCGCAAAACCATAAAGTTCGGTTCTATTGCAGGTAGAAGTCACTAAAAGGCCGTCAATACCTTGTGCTTTGGCTTGCATCAATAAATTATCGATAGAAGCTTCTACTAAACTAAATTTTCCACGTGTTTCGGCATCAGCTTTTTTGTAGTTGAGACCAATAGTGTAAAATGAATTATGTTTGGAAATATGGTAATCTTTCATAAAATACCTAACAATCGGGTGCAAAAATACTGCTATGAAAGCCAAAAAAGTAACGCTTGCGGAACAATTAGTATCGTTTCAAGTTTTTTTAATCCTATTTCGGTGTTAATTGGCTTAATTATAGTAATTTTAGAGCAAATACAAGGCTTTGAAACATTTTTATTTAGAACGTTTCTAAATAGTTTCTCTAATTTTAAAATCCCTATGGAAGATAAAAACATCGCTAAAGGTTCGTTTGATGAAATTTTAATTGATCATGGTTTTATTGTGTTAAAAATTCAGAATGATGACACTCATAAACAAATAGTTAGCAGGCAAATAGACAGTTCTTTTATACAATTTCATTTTTGTTTAAAAGGCAATGCCAAATTTATTTTTAATGAAGGCCGCTACGCTTTGGAAGTTCCTGAAGAGAATTCACTTTTATTATATAATACAAAAGTAGATTTACCTTTAAATCTCGAATTACAGCCCAATTCTTGGTTGGTATCTATCATCATGACGATACAAAAATTTCATTCCTTATTTTCTAACGAAGCTGATTATATTCCCTTTCTAAGTAATGACAATAAGGAGAAAAAATATTATAACCAAGAAGCTTTTAGCCCAGCAATCGCCGTTATTTTGAGTCAGATGATGAACTACAATTTACACCCCTCCATAAAGGAACTCTATATCAAGGGGAAGGTATATGAACTCATATCGCTCTATTTTAATAAAAGCAATGACACCGCCATAGATCAATGTCCCTTTTTAGCAGATGAAGACAATGTACGCAGAATCCGCAAAGCCAAAGAAATTATGATCAGTCGAATGGCAGAACCACCTACCCTAACCGAATTATCTGATGAAATAGGACTTTCATTAAAAAAACTTAAAGAGGGCTTTAAGCAAATTTATGGGGATTCGGTGTTTAGTTTTTTGTTTGATTATAAAATGGATTACGCCCGTAAAATGTTAGAAAGTGGCCAGCACAATGTCAACGAGGTTGGTTTAAAAGTAGGCTATAGTACCTCAAGTCATTTTATAGCCGCTTTCAAAAAAAAATATGGAACAACCCCGAAAAAATATTTAATGGCCTTGGCCAGCTAATCCTATCTTTTTACAATAGGTATATTAATTTTATAGAAATAGCGATATGTATACTTCCATTAATCTCATAGACTTTATGAACTTCGTACTAAAAAGTAGCTTAATGATAACCCTGGTGGCATGTACCTCCTGTGGTAGTTCAAAAATTGATCAACAGGTGGTTTTAAATGACAGAGAGCCCTTCAAAGTTTCTATGTCAAAAGTAAAAAACGCAACGCCACAAATTTTAGTGTTTACAAAAACCGCAGGGTACAGGCATAAATCTATTGAAAAAGGCGTTACAACGCTAAAAGAATTAGGGGTTCAGCATAATTTTGGAATCACCCAGACCGAAGATTCATTAGCTTTTACAACCGTGAATCTTAAAAAATACCAATTAGTATTGTTTTTAAGCACTACAGGGGATGTTTTAGGAAGTGAGCAACAAAAAGTTTTTGAAAAATATATAGAAAATGGCGGTAGTTTTTTAGGTGTGCACGCCGCTACAGATACCGAATACGAATGGCCTTGGTATAATAAACTGGTGGGAGCCTACTTCGAAAGCCACCCCGATCAACAAGAAGCAATACTAACTGTGAGTACCCCGAATCATGAATCTACTGCCCATTTAGGTTCCACTTGGACACATTTTGATGAATGGTATAATTTTAAAAATTTAAATCCTGAAATACAGGTATTGCTAAAATTAGATGAAACGAGTTATGTAGGCGGCAAAAATGGGGATCACCACCCGATTGCCTGGTTTCATGAATTTGGTGGTGGACGTGCTTTTTATACTGGCTTAGGGCACACTGAAGCTGCATATGATGATGCTAATTTTAGGCAGCATTTATTAGGTGGTATCCTTTGGTGTTTGAAAAAGTAGCCCCATAGCCACTTGGGATCTGCTTAATGCTGAGCTACAAAGGGAATTTTAAAAATAGGTGCTGGGTTTTGGGTGAAGAAAGATTATAATTTAAAGGAATGGTGATCAACAATCATTCGAGTTTTCTTCCTTTGGGGGAGCTAGAGGGGGCTTACTCTAGCCACCATAATCCCCGTATTGCTTTTAATCCCTTTTAAATAATCCACTAAGGGTAATTTTGAAACTTCTACAGCACCAGAAGTAGAGGCATGTAATAAATGAATACTTCGGCTGCGCTGAGTCCTAAGCCCAAAGGGGGAATTTAAAATGAGTGTTGGGGATTGAGTGAAGAAAGATTATAATTTAAAGGAATGGTGATCAACAATCAATCGAGTTTTCTTCCTTTGGGGGAGCTAGAGGGGGCTTACTCTCGCCACCATAATCCCGGTATTACTCTTAATTCCTTTTAGATAATCAACAAGCGGTAATTTTGAAACTTCCACAGCACCAGAAGTAGAGGCATGTAATAAATGAATACGCCCATCTTTTTCACGCGTGGCAATACCTGTATGCGTAATGTCTAAACCTTTAATCGATGTGGTTAAGGCAATAATATCCCCAGACTGAATCAAGTACTCATTGGCTGCAATTTGATCTTGCGGTAAAATGCAAATTTCTTGACTGTTTAAGTAATTTTCGGAGGCTTTTATCTGTTGTAAATTAGCATCATTATCTTTTAAAAAAGGATACAATTCACGATGGCTACTCATAAAGTTAATTTCTTTGATGATCGGCGTACCTCCAATTTCAGCGGTAACATCTTCAAGCAAACCCTTCAACTGATTGTTTGCAATCCACTCCGAAAAGTAATGTAAACGAGAAGGATAGCCATTCAATGTACCGTTTTTATACCGAATGGTTTCTAAGTTTTTAGTAAAGTCATCAAAATTTGATTGTTCCTTTTTAATCATTACCGCAAAAGCCAATACATTTTCTATAAAGGTAGTACAATCGAGACCCCGAAAATTAATCACCAAGGCTTCTGTTTTGCCGATTTCTAGGGTTTTTGCAACATAAGGCGTCCCCAAAAACGATTTTCCAATAGCAACTACCGTATTGCCCATTGGTTGCTTTGGCAACTTGACAAACTCCTTAATCTTGTTAGTAAAAGTGGCATTGTCCTGAGCAGAACAAACGATGTGTTGCGAAAAACTATTGCTTGTACATAAGCATGCTATCAAAAAGAGACCTATCTTTTTCATGAAATTGGCTATTGAATTTCAAAAATAACAATTATTACACCAATACCTATGTCTTAAAATGTTTTGAAAGCCTCATGTGATTCTAGATTTTCAATTAAATGGCAATTCGGGTGCGTAAGCTAAAGCTATCACAAAGAAAAAATAAGTTAAGAAAACCACTTGAGGCCTTCAGATTCAAGATTCTTTTCATGTTGTTCCGCTGTATAAAGAACCATACATTGGCATTAATAAATAGCTATGCAACACGACCCACTTTATGAAGTGCTGCCTAAAAAGCATTTCATCAATAACTAAACAAATAAAAAAATGCTTTTCTCGATACTATTCCGTAACAATTTTTAATTTTTTACTACCAATAGTTAAAAGCTTTTCAAACTCAATATTTTTACCGAAATTTAACCGTACACTAATCCTTTAAATACTACCAAATAATTATGGCTGATGATTTTGACTTATTAGAAACCGAATCTAACTCTAAAGAAGCGAAAGTAGATGTGAACTGGGGCAAAGCCGTGGATCAAATGAAATCTAAACTAGCGCAAGAAGACGACCCACAATCACGTCAAAAAATATTAAATGCCACCTTAGATGATGTGGTAGGCATGGCTGAACAAGATAGAAAATCTTTATTGGATGCCATAAAAGACTTAACGGACTATCAGGATGAAGTAGGTATTATTTTTGAAAAATTCTCTACTCTAAATGCCAATGAACAAAAGGTCATTGATTCTGCTCAAAAGGCTTTAGAAAGAGCTAAAGTAGCACTAGAAAATGCTGAAAATGTAAAAGATAATTGGTGGAACAACCTTTGGGGACGTAAAGCAAAGATCAAAAGCCGAGAAGAAGAACTCGCTGCCGCACAAAAAACACGAGATGGCGCTGATATGAAAGCTAAAGCGATGTTTCAAGAACGTATTGAAACGGCAGATGTACAAACCTTACTGAACGAACTGAGCTATAAGAGCCAGGCTGCGGTAGGTCGTTTAAAAACCAGAGAAGTAGAGATTAAAGAGGTAGAAGATAAATTACAAGTAGCCATCGTAGAGGCGAGTAAAAATCATACTAAAGCCTTAGAGAAAAAGCAAGAAACGGAAGATAAACTGGAAGAACAATACGCTCTTTTAAAACAAGCACGACAATCCTTAGAAGAAATATCTGATAAACAGTCTCCAGAATACTCTGAAGCCATCGGAAAAGTGACCACTATTGAACAAAAAGTGGAGGAATTAGAAGGTTTAAAAAACGCCTATACTACGCTTGCTGCTAGTAAAGACAGCTTTGTGCATAAGCACAATTTAACCATTAAGGTGCTCACCTCTTTACGTAGCAATTTACAAACCCACCGTGCTAAATTAAAGAGTGATACCGATGAACGTTTAAAATATTACGATGGGTATGTAGTAGCCTTAAAGGCCAGAACAGACCAAGAATTTGCGGCTATATTAGAACACTTAGGGGTTAAAACAGATGAACATATTGGTCAGACTTTGGCTTCTATGCATACCGCAAGTGCTAAGGCGCGTCAAGAAATGATGGATAATATTCCGGTTCACGAAAAAGTAATGCAAGGAGTGTATTCTAGTTATGCGGAAGCTTTACAGGAAATTAGGGTGAAAGATGCCGATATTCAAAAAGATTTCGCCAACCGTTATGGCATTAATATGAAAGAAATTTTTGAAGAGTATTACAAATCAGATGGTACTGCTCCTTCAAAAGACAGTCCCGCAACACCTGAGGCACCAAAACCAAAAGCAGCGGAGGATGATTTGTTGGGATAAAAACCCTCTATCGCCTCCATAGGGGCGAACTCTTAATAGTACGCATTAAAAATATCAAACGAATTTGAAAGCCACCTTCTTAGTTTAGGAGCTTCATTTAATTTTACGCCCAGATGAGCAAGCCCCCTTTGGGGGTTTGGGGGCTAGTACCATATGTCAATAAACCAAATAGTAACACCTTTAGACAGTGCTGTTCTTGAAACAAAAGAGCAATATCAAGTCTATTTTAAAATTGTAAATCACGCATTTAACGAGTTAGTAGAGAAAATCGCTAATGAAAAAATATGTTCTGCCCTTGAGGCTAGTTTTGTGATGCAGTATGGTGAACTGTTGACCTATTCTTTAGAAGCTTTTAGAATTAAATATTTGTTCGATGCTGACGAAAAAATGCGTATCGATTTAACCGAATCTGGTTTTCCTAATTATTTGGAATTTCGATACCTATATAACGATTTAGAGCTAAAGCAAGAACATATCAGCAAATTACCCAAGCTAGAAAAGGTGAAGGCCGAATTTTTAGAAACACTTCTAAAAGACAAACAACCTATTTCTGACCACAAATTGCATCAAGCGGCGAGTTTAGTATATTATACTTCCGTTGATCGTCAGTTTATTTTTAAGCGCTTTGTGCAAGGAAAAATTTTAGCTGTAGAAAATAAGGATATGGATGCGCAATACATGGTCAGCTGGTCTTTTTATGATGTTACGACAAATAGGCCTTTTATCTGCTTTATGTATTTTGATTTGTACAAGGTAACATTGGAAGCATACAAAGAGGAAATTTACAAGGTACTAGAAAATGCAGCTGATCGCAATATTTCTGTCGATATGATGGCCTATGCGGTGGATAAAAAACTAAATAATTTATTTCCTAAGCAACTTAAGAAGTTCGATCTAGGGCCTTTACATAGTGTTTTTGCTAAAGGCGATGGCGCTATTACCCATACCATCATCAAGGCAATTGTCAATAAAACTTTTGATTTATCGGCCTATGCTATTTCGGTAGCGGTTGAGGAGGCTGTCTCTACAGGTAGTTTTTCCGAGGGTAGCTTTTTTAACAAACAACAATTACAAGTTTGGGAAGCCAAGTCCCTCAAAAAATATTTATTTTGTTCGCATAGAGTGATGCAAGCCTTGTATGATAACATCCCAGAAACCATCAATTCACTAACCCAAGATCCGATTGAGATTCGTCGTTTAAAACTTAATTAATGGAGCATAACAGTACTTTCCCAATAAAATTAGCGGAGTTAGATACCCTTCGCAACGAGGCCACCTCCTATTTAAAAGGCATACAATGGGAGCAGGGAAGTAAAGCCAGAGCGCGTGATAAAGAACAGAAAGACGCATCTATTTTGCTCTATCTTTCTAAAGCAAACGGTACCAATAGTAGTGAAGTTGTTTCTGTTTCTAAAACCATTTTAGCTTTAAAAAAGCGCTTGATCACCGATTCGGTAGCGATTCCCTTGCATTTAAATCATGCTTTATTTGCCTTGCAAGAAGGCTTAACCCTAGGAATTTGGTTAAAGGATAGTTATTTCGATAGCTCGGGCTTATCGCGCCTGAACGAACAAAAATCTAATTTAGACGTCGCTCAAAGACGCGAGTATGATGCTAAACTACAAACCGCAACAGCCTTTATGCTGCACGTCATTGCCTATAATATTTTGCACGAGTTAAAACCACTTACTCAAGACGATTTAAGTGTCATGAAAAATAAGTTTGCCGGCATTCCAGAACTCTCTGTCATGTCGCCCATAAAAGGGGTTTCCTGTATGCTTTTTTATTATGAAAAGTATTTAGCACATCCTGAAATTATCAGCTCCGATGTTGAAGTACTTAATTTCACGGTAGTCTTTTTCGAAGCCTTACTCAGCGAAATTCAAATGCGATTAAGCACATTTGAATATACAGAGACGATTACCGATAGAACCTATAAACTAGAAAAAAGCGAATTTGCCGTTTCAGGCTGGGAAAATGTCTTAGAAGGAACCGCAAAAAGTGTTGAATTTAATACAATTAAGTTCGAAGAGATTGTGGGTAACCGAGACGCTAAGCATTTTGCACGCCGATTAACAGAGCGTATGTTGAGTTACGATTTTGAAGCCAAAAAAAATCCTTTTTTAGAATTGGGCGGCTTTATGCCTGTTTTTATGGGCTATGGTATTCCAGGAACAGGAAAAAGTATGCTGATTGCAGCTATCGCCACTAAATTAAAAGAACATTGCGATACTTTAGAAATTCCATTTTTATTTCATCCCATGCCAGACACTTTGATTTCTACGTTTCAAGGGGGCTCTGCGGAAAAAATGGTACAATGGATGAAGCCTTTGCAAGACCCTAGCAAATTAATTTTTGCCCCAATTGATGATGCGGAAAATAATTTACAAGAACGAACTGCTCAAGGTGTTTCCGCCGGAGTAAAAGAAGTTATCGGGGTGTTTTTACGCTATACCGAAGGTGCTTATGCCATTAATTATGGGAATAGCGCCATAGGTTTATTTACGAACTTGCCCGAAATGCTCGATAAGGCGGTTATTTCTCGAGTACAGGGCAGATTTAAGATAGATGGTGCTCGTACCCTACCCGATTTTATGGATCAAGATTATTTATGGTGGCGTAAGTTTGAAAAAACGATGCCTGATTTTGTGAATATGAAAAATCCGGAGCAGTATACTTTTTTAAGTGAACAAGGATTAGCAAAAAGCTTAGGTGAGATTCTAAACAGCAACGATAAACCTACAGAAGCTAAAATTTTAGAAATTTACGAAGCAACGGAAGCCAATCACGCTGCAACTGAACATTTGTTTTTTGCACAATTGTATCAGAATATTCAAAAAGAATTTCCTTTCTTTTCTTCAAGAGATATTAGAAATATTCAAAGTGCTATTTCCTTGCGATTAACCGATTTTGATTTACCAGAAGCCTGGTTTAATGACCCTACCCTATATTTCAAAAAAGATTACGACACTAAACTAAACATGTTAAAGGGATTGATGAAGCAGAATATGCAAGGGCTTAATTTCTCGGATATTAGACGACAAGAAACCGTTCGGTATTTAGATAATGTAGCCACCATAGCGGATACAGATTTTAAACGAAAAGTGGAGGAACGCGTACACGATTTAAAGGTGCAACTAGCAGCTAATCAACTGTTTGATTCAGAAAAGTAAGAATGGAAAAACTACATGCAGCAGGTTTATTTGGAGGTGCAGTAGTGCAACTTTCAGGCTCTTTAGCCATTCGGTATAACGAGTGTTTGGCCTTGCTTGGTGTGCCTCCAACAAAGCTCAAAAGCTTCTCGATTGATGGCATGGGTTGGAGTCCAGAGATTTCTGAGGAGAAAAAGGAAGCTTATTATTTAAATACGGGTGATGCCAATGTAAATGCGATCATCATTTCTCCAGAACAAGAAGGGAAGCCCTTGCATATGCCTTTTCATAGTTTTGACCGTGATGTGCTTGAAACTGTTTTTAAGGCCTACCATCGAGAAATTCGAGATATTACTAAAGATTCGGCTTTGGTATTACACATCGACCAGCAGATCGACACTTTTTTTGAGCCGTTTGATTTGTTGCGGTATGATACGATTGAAGTTAGTTTTGTGCTTTTAAATCAGCTAGATGAAAAACAAATGGAACAAGAGGCTTTTATCAATCTTTTTCATCGAAATAATAACTTTATCGACCGTGAAGTGCATCAGCAACTACTTACCTCAGCTAAAACTTATGGCGATTTAAGAGGTCGAAAGTTGCAATTAGACCCTATTAAACTTAAAATAACATCATTTTATACCAATGCTTTTGGGGGTGTTTTTGTTCTAAAAGAAGGTTTAAAAGAGCTCTTGGTGTTTGAAGATGAAAAAGTATTTAAAAACGCGATTCTTGATACCACCCACGATGTGTTGCTTTTTCATAAAAGTCACACCGAACTTTTAGAAGTCTTAGCCACACATTTACTCCTAGATAAAGATTTTAAAACGGCTATGAAATCACCAAGATATGAACGCATTAAAAAACACATTTTTGCCGAACATAGTCATCAAACAGAACATCCTTTAGCGGAGATTTTAGATAGTCATTTTTTGTTTAAACGCTATTTGAATCTATTACCTGTGGAAATTCAGAAAAAAATCTCTGGAGCAGAAGTATACTTTCAGAAATTGATTCTAGATAAAACCTTGAAGATAACTGATTTTGTTGCCGACGATTATATCACACTATTACATGAACCACATTCGTCTTTGCGAGAAGAAGAAAAAGAATTAATTTGGAAGTTATTAGTGAAGATAATGCCTAAAGATCCAGTTCATTTATTTTGGTATGATAAAGCCTTGTTTTACGAGCTTTTTACCCATTGGGATGATTCTTATAAGGACTGGGTGATCAAAGAAATATTAGAAAACAATAAAAAATACGCGGTATGACTTTAGAAATCATCATTTTTATAATAGCCCTGCTTTTCGGAATAATTTGGTACTGGAGAGAATCAAAAAATAACAAAGTATACCGATGGCTGAATAGAATTTCTAATACCAAGACCTTGCAAATGACACCTGAAAACAGAAAAGGTTTTATTCATGAACAATCGTTATTAATCCGATTGGTATATATAACGCTTTTATTTGCAGTAACAGCTGGTATTATTAGCTTTGTAACACCCATAAATGCGTTCTACATACAGTATTTTGCATCTGCCATAGTGGCTACTTTACTTGGAACTTATATAGCCTCAGCCTTTTTATTTGCGCAGAAAAAAACCAAAAAAGAGAACCTAGAAAAGGTGTTGCAAAAAGGAAAAGACATGGTAGACGATTTTACGGAGAACATCAAAAAAGAGGTACAACCAGAACCGGCAGAAACTCCAACCAAATTACCTGAGCCAGAAGGCGAACCCAAAAAATCGGCCAGAGACCGTTTCAAGGATAAAGGAATGATTCAATAATTTGAAATTAGCACATCATGATAAAAACCTATTGGAATAAAGGAACAAAGCAAAAACGGAATGTTATTATTCTGGGAATAATCGCAGTTTTATTACTTTTCTTTTTACGAGACGATTACCAACCGGCTTTACTATTTTTAAGAAGGTATGTTTTTGTATTGCTTTTAGGTGGACTTTTTTTATGGTTGATGCTTTCCAAATTTAGAAGCGCTGTAAGTGGCGGTAAAAGAGTGCTTTTACTCTTGAGTATTGTTGGTTTTTTTGCCATTCTTTGGTTTTTTGGGTGGAAATTAGAACTCTACAATTACATGCAGACCTATAATGTCTACAAAAACTTAAGTATTGAGGAGTTGAGCGAATTGCCTTTAACGCAAAACGAACGCATTCAGCCCTTCAATAATATTGTAACCATGGCCTATGAATCGGTTGGTGAAACACAAGAAGTTTCGTTGCCACAATTAGTGCGAGTAGACAGTACCAACCAATGGACTATGGCGGTTCAGCCCGCTAAAGAATACACCTGGCAGCGCATGAATGATAATACCGAAGAACTTTTTACGGTAGAAAGTACTTCACCTTTTCCTCGTTTTTCAAAAGAAAACCGAATCCCGATTACTTTTTCTATTGGCGAATCTTTGGCTTTTAGTCGCAATACCTACAATGCCGTAGTGCAACGTTTCAATATTTTTCAACTTTTTACCTTACAACCTAGTGATGTTTTTTACATGAAAAACGATGAAGAAAAATGGGTGCAGGTGGTTAGTTTAATAAAATGGAAAGGTTTCTTTTTTCCTTATCCCACCTATGGAGGGGTTATGGTTATAGATGCTGGCGTTCACAACCTCTCCGATTATTTAGAACGGATTACCATTGGTAAAGGCACCTATATTTCACCTTCTGAAACTAAAAACTATCCCTATTTAAAGGGTCAAAACACCTTAGCTGAAGAGATTTCGCGGGTTCAAGCGCAGTCTTTACAATTTTTAGGAGGATTTACAGATCCTTTACCTTGGAATATGAAAACAGCCGTTAAAATTCCAGATTTACCTCAAGATCAAAATCAGCAACCCTATGTTACCGATTTTGATTTTTCAGGAATGAAAACAGAAGCTTATCATGGCTTATACCATTGGTTCGGCCTAGAGCCCATAGGTGATGAACGCACTAGTTTAGTCTTTAGCGTGATGATTCCCGCTGATGGCACTGATAAATTGTATTACTACAATCACGCCGCCAGAAAAGAAGGTATGGCCGGAGTTTCTGCCATGCCCTTGAAGGTCATAGAATCTAGAAAAGAATACGATTGGACGGCTAATAAACCCGTAGAATTTAGACCGTTTATCAAGAATATTGCTGGTCGTAAACGTATGTTTGTATTGGGTACCATCGCGGCTGTTCAGGAAGATAGCCGAAAGTTCGATGGCGCAGCGACCCCAGATTTAGCGCTCGTAGATGCAGAATATCGGGATGTTATTTGGATTGATGCCAAACACCCGTCAAGATGGACCGATGCTATTCTAGAACAATTAGGCGAAACTTGGAAAGCTTCTGAAAATTTAAGCGATGCTATTATTTATCCTGAAAGAATTAACTTTGAAATGCAACAAAGATTAGATAGTATAGCGATTGACACGATTCAGATAGTTCCAAAAATAGCATCGGATAGTACCATGGCTAATTAAAAAAATCAGTACTAGGTGTAGCCTTTTAAAAAACAAACTCAAAGAACAAGGCCAAGGTTATTTATACTTAGCAGTGGTACGAGAACGTATTTTATCAAAAAACTGGGCTGAAGACTGCCTACATCTGGTTCACCAATTAAAAAAAGGAAGCTCGATTTCAATGAAGAATTAAACATGTAAATCTCCTAAATGATATGGAACTAAGCTTAAGTATTCCTGCCTTACTATTCCCTGCAATTTCATTAACCATGCTGGCATACAACGCCAGATATTTAGCAATTGCGGCCTTAATACGCCAATTACACCAAAAATATCAAGAAACAGCATCGCCCTCCATTAGTTTACAGGTAAAAAAGCTAAACAGACGATTACTTATTATAAAAAACATGCAAGCAGTGGCTATTTTAAGTTTTTTATTGGCGGTAATTACCATGTTTTTAATTTATGTAGACTTCAAGTTTTGGGCGAACTTGGTTTTTGTCGTTAGTCTCTTGTGTTTAATGCTCTCCCTTATTTTATCGTTAATTGAAGTGCAAATTTCTACCAAGGCTTTAAGCATTCAATTAAAAGATTTAGCCTAATATTCCAGACTTAAAAGCTGCGAATTGATTACCCTAAACTAAAAAAACGACATGTAGGGTGAGTTCAACCTAAAAAAACTAAACTTCAATTTAATTTTAAAACTAAAAATTTGCTAGAAAGTGCAGTACTTAACAAGTGGAACCCTTATCGAAACCAAACAGTTCTTTACCCAGCATCCTAACTTAACTATGCAGCTTTTCTCTTTTTTAAACCCTTAACCTGTTATTTGTGCGCAATAATGTACTTTTAAAAGATATAAAACTGTCGGCTTATTTTTTTCAGGGAAGAAATAGCCTGAGCAGCAACTAGTTAGGTCTATTCTGTTTAGTTTTTTCACAAAAAAACAGCGTCTTTAGCACTATAAAATTAAACAAAAGAAAATTACTTATTTTCATTCTAAATAAGATCAGTATTTCATTTAAAGTTTGTTAAAAACTCGTTTGTGCTTTAAATTTGTAATTAAAAAATAAACGACAAATGAGCGGATTTTTAAAATCTTCGATTGGGAGAAAGTATGCTATGGCACTTTCGGCCTTTTTTTTAATGTTTTTTCTACTTCAGCATCTAGCTATAAATATGCTTTCTGTTTTTAGTGCTGATGCCTTCAATGAAGCTTCTCACTTTATGGGTACCTTCTGGGCGGTACAGTATATCTTGCAACCCATTTTAATTTTTGGTGTTCTTTTTCACTTTATTATGGGATTCATTCTAGAGCTTAAAAACAGAAGTGCACGTGTAGTAAAATATGCCAAAAACAACGGAGGTGCCAACTCTAGTTGGATGAGCAGAAACATGATCTATAGTGGGTTGGCAATTTTAGCTTTTATGGGCCTACATTTTTATGATTTCTGGTTTCCTGAAATTAACATCAAATATATTCAAGGGGATATGTCTGGATTGTTGGCGGATGGTGAAGGCTATCGCTATTTTGAAGAATTGCAACACAAATTTGTGAACCCTGTTAGAGTAGCGCTTTATGTGCTTTCTTTTGTGTTTTTATCGCTGCACCTAATGCACGGTTTTGCTTCTGCCTTTCAATCATCAGGTGTGTCCTCTATGAGAAAAGAAAAATTACAAACTATTGGTAAAGCCTATGCTATTTTAATCCCATTAGGGTTTGTCATCGTAGCGCTCTATCATTATTTTAATCATTAATACTATATACTTATGTCTGTATTAGACTCAAAAGTACCCAAAGGTTCATTAAAGGATAAATGGACTGACTATAAAAATCATATTGATTTAGTAAATCCGGCCAACAAGCGTAATATTGATATTATTGTTGTAGGTACTGGATTAGCTGGTGGTTCTGCTGCGGCAACCTTAGCAGAGTTAGGCTATAACGTTAAAACATTTTGCTACCAAGATTCTCCGCGTAGAGCGCATAGTATTGCTGCTCAAGGTGGAATTAATGCCGCGAAAAATTATCAAGGAGATGGGGATTCTACCTACCGTTTGTTTTACGATACGGTAAAAGGTGGTGATTACCGTTCTAGAGAAGCAAATGTTTATAGATTAGCTGAGGTTTCTACAAATATTATCGACCAATGTGTGGCTCAAGGTGTTCCTTTTGCACGTGATTATGGTGGTTTATTAGATAACCGCTCTTTTGGTGGTGTTTTGGTATCCAGAACTTTTTATGCGAAAGGACAAACAGGACAACAATTGTTATTAGGCGCCTATTCCGCTATGAACAGACAAATTGCTCGTGGTAAAATTACGCCGTTTAACCGTCACGAAATGTTAGATGTTGTCAAAGTAAATGGAAAGGCAAGAGGTATTATAGCACGTGACCTAGTCACTGGTAAATTAGAACGGCATTCAGCACATGCTGTGGTTATTGCTTCAGGAGGTTATGGCAATGTTTATTTCTTATCCACAAACGCCATGGGATCTAACGCCACTGCAGCTTGGAAAATTCACAAAAAAGGGGCGTTTTTTGCAAATCCATGCTATACACAAATTCACCCTACGTGTATTCCCCGTTCTGGTGACTATCAATCTAAATTAACCCTTATGTCTGAATCATTGCGTAATGACGGTCGTATTTGGGTGCCAAAAAGTTTAGAAGATGCTAAAGCTATTCGAGAAGGAAAGAAAAAACCAACGGAATTAAAAGAAGAAGAAAGAGATTATTACTTAGAACGCAAGTATCCAGCATTCGGTAACTTGGTTCCAAGAGATGTAGCCTCAAGAGCCGCAAAAGAACTTTGTGATGCTGGTTATGGTGTCAATGCTACTGGTGAAGCTGTTTATTTAGATTTTGCCTCTTCTTTTGAACGCTATGGAAAAGAACAAGCGAAAATTCAAGGCATTGAAAACCCGTCTTCTGAAAAAATACTAGAATTAGGTCGTGCTCTAGTGAAATCTAAATACGGAAACCTTTTTCAGATGTACGAAAAAATTGTAGATCAAGATCCATATAAAACTCCAATGATGATTTATCCAGCAGTACACTACACTATGGGTGGTACTTGGGTTGATTATAATTTAATGACTACGGTAGAAGGTTTATATTCTATTGGAGAATCTAATTTCTCTGATCACGGAGCAAATAGATTAGGAGCCTCTGCTTTAATGCAAGGTTTAGCCGATGGATATTTTGTATTACCTTATACCATAGGTGACTATTTATCGCACGAGATTAGAACAGGCAAAATACCTACTGATACTCCAGAGTTTGAAGAAGCTGAGAAAGAAGTAAAGGATAGAATTGATTTTTTCATAAATAATAAAGGAGAGCATTCTGTTGATTATTACCATAAAAAACTAGGTAAAATCATGTGGGACAAATGTGGAATGTCTCGAAATGCAGAGGGTTTAAAAGAAGCCATGGCTGAAATTAAAGCATTACGAGAAGATTTTTACAAAAACGTAAGTGTACCAGGCGGAGCCTATGAAATGAATGCAGAACTTGAAAAAGCAGGACGTGTAGCAGACTTTTTGGAACTAGGTGAACTATTTGCTAAAGATGCTTTGGTACGCGAAGAATCAGCCGGAGGGCACTTTAGAGAAGAATACCAAACCGAAGATGGGGAAGCCAAGAGAAGAACAGAATTCCAGTTTGTTTCTGCTTGGGAATATAAAGGAGAACCTGCCGATGCCGTATTGCATAAAGAAGAATTGGTTTACGAAAATATTGAAGTTAAAGAAAGAAGTTACAAATAGTTGATGGTTGCTAGTTGCTAGTTTTAAAAAAGCTTGCAACGAACAACGAACAACCAAAAACTAAAAAATATGAATCTTACATTAAAAATTTGGAGACAGAAAGACTCAAAATCTAAGGGTCAAATGGTCGATTATAAAGTAACGGAAATATCTGAACACATGTCTTTTTTAGAGATGATGGATGTTTTAAACGAACAATTGATAAACAAAGGGGATAGTCCTGTAGCCTTTGATCATGATTGTCGTGAAGGTATTTGTGGCTCTTGTTCTATGTACATCAATGGCGAGGCCCACGGCCCAGATCGAGGTGTTACTACTTGTCAATTGCACATGCGTATGTTTAAAGATGGTGATGTGATCACCATTGAGCCTTTTAGAGCAAAAGCATTCCCTGTATTAAAAGATTTATCTGTTGATAGAAGCGCTTTTGATCGTATTCAACATGCTGGTGGCTACATTTCCGTAAATACTTCAGGAAATACCCAAGATGCCAATGCTACGCTTATTTCTAAACACAATGCTGATTTAGCGATGGATGCTGCTACTTGTATTGGTTGTGGTGCTTGCGTGGCAAGTTGTAAAAACTCTTCTGCCATGCTATTTGTTGGCGCAAAAGTATCACAATACGCCTTATTACCACAGGGACAGGTTGAAGCCGCAGATCGTGTTAAAAACATGGTAGCACAAATGGATTTAGAAGGTTTTGGGAACTGTACCAATACTGGAGCCTGTGAAGTTGAGTGCCCTAAAGGAATTTCATTAGAAAATATTGCGCGTATGAACAGAGAATTGTTAAAAGCAAATTTCTAAAATATAGCAACATACCTATTGTTTTATTTTTACAAAAAGTAAAACAATATCCAATAAAAAAAGCCTTCTCTCTGAGAAGGCTTTTTTTGTCTTTTAGCGTAGGTTAAAGGCTAATTTGGGTTTGCTATTTTTTTACCCTTGTGCTCGAATTTTTGGGGAAACCTTGCACTTGGTATCTATTTTAGTGAAGTCATTAATTTGGGGAAAAATTCATCACTCAAATACACTTCAAAGATATGATGCATATCCTATTTTGTAACAATTTTTGTTGTGAAACACAGCTCTTTTGTTGTAGGTCTTATGAACGGTAGCTTAAATCGGTTTAATGACTGGCAGCAAGGCCTACCTACTGCCCTATAAGAACCATTTCATTGATTTTTTATCAACCTTAAAGCAATAATCAAGCGCTTCTTTACATTTTTACAATAATAAACTCAGAACGTCTGTTAAGCTCATGCTTTTCTTTGGTACAGCTAACAGTGCCATCACAATCGTTCAGTAACCTTTCCTCGCCATAACCTATTGCGCTCTCAATTCGACTTGCATCAATTCCTTGTGCTAACATATAGGCTTGAGTTGCTTTAGCCCTTTTGTCTGATAAATAGCGGTTATAGGCTTTAGGACCTCTACTGTCTGTATGCGATTCTATTTTTATGATCATGCTTGGATATTCCTTCATAGTCCCTATGAGTTTATCTAAGGCTACAGTTGCATCGTTCCGGATATTAAAAGCATCAAAATTGAAATAAATTTTATCGGTTTTAAGCTTCCTAATGCCATCTTCTACGGCAATACGTTCTTCTAGTCGCCTTAATGCCACATCTATCTGTACTGTTTCATCCACTTCAGCATAGACCTCTTTGGTATCTTCCATGAATCCGTCTTTCGAAGTACGCACTACATATTTCTTATTTCCTTCGACTGCTTCGAAAACAAAGCTTCCATCCTCTTGTATTTCTATTTCTTTTAATTTAATATTGTTTTCATCCAATAGCGTTACTAAGGCTTCAGGCATATAATCGCCAGTGACCAATTCTGTAACAACACCCGCAATTGTTCCCTTGGTTGTCTTTTCAGGTGGCACCATCTTGAAAGAATAAATATCATCGTCTCCTTTTCCTCCTGCCCTATTTGAAGCAAAATATCCTGTTTGATTTTTTTCATTGATGATATATGAGAAATCATCGGTATTACTATTTACGGGTTTACCAATATTAATAGCTTCTTGAAAACCTTCTACATCATAAGAAGACTCGTATATATCTAAACCACCGAGACCCACGTGGCCGTTTGAAGAAAAATACAACTTCGTATCCGTAATAAATGGAAACAATTCCTTTTTTTTGGTATTGATGTTAGGTCCCAAATTTCTAGGTTCTGAATACGTCCCATCGCCTAAAACATCCACCACAAAAATATCAGTTTCACCTATACATCCTGGCATATCTGATACAAAATACAATAATTTCCCGTCAGAACTTAAGGCAGGATGACCGGTAGAATAGGAATCACTATTAAAAGGTAATTCGGTAGCCTCGGACCACTCCTCACCCACTTTAACAGATTTATACAGCTTTAAATGGTTAATACCATTTCCATCTCGCTTTAATTTTTTACTGTAGTTATTACGTGTAAAATACATGGTCGCATTATCGGGTGAAAAAGCCACGGATGCTTCATGATATTTAGAATTTATTTTCTTTGAAAATTTAAACGCATCTTTTAATTCTGCGGTTTCTGCATTCACAGTGCTTACATACAAATCTAAAAAGGGTTGGTCATTCCACTTGTATTTTCTTGTCGCATACACCGAAGAATCTTTTGATGACGCGTAGACTACTTTATCTGATTCATAAAACATAGGAGAAAAATCTGAATTCTTAGAATTGATCGCCATATTTTTAATATCAAACTTTAAAGCTGCGTTAAGTAGGTTGTCTAAAACAATTTCATTTGGTGTTTCATTTTCTGCATCTAAAATAGGGTCTGAATTAAGTTCCATTTTACGGTAAACCCGCATTAACCTTTTCGCCTTTCCGTACTTCCCCGTACCTTTTAAGGTATGTGCATACTTAAAGTAATTATCCGGAGTCATATATTCTTCATAATTTTCATAAAGAATATCATAATAATAAAACGCTTTATCCATATTCGTATTAAAATAAAACGCATCACCCGCTTTTTTTAATACTTCGAAAGAATAATAATTTTTATTTTTTAGGGCCATTTCATAAAACGCTGCCGCTTCAGCGTACCACATTTTTTCAAAATAAAAATCAGCCTTTTCAATTAATTTTGATGAACTAGAATTGTCATTAGCCCAATGTTGAGTATCTCTAAGAGAATTCAATAACTCCATAGTGACTTCTTCTATAGGAACTGTTGCTGTAGAATCAGCATTTGTTTTGCTCTTAGTTTTGACAGTACTATTTTCCGCCACTTCTTTGGCCCTATTCTTTTCTTGGGCTTGTAACCCCAAAAAAGAAAGAAAAATTAGCACTATAAGTATTTTTTTCATCATTACTCTTTAAAAATGGCCAGCTGCGATGCAACTGGCATCAACTCTATTTCTGTCCTCATCCCCATTACAATTTAATTCTTTAAGACGTATGAGCCGCCATCAACTATACTATATCGAACAATAGTACAACAATGTCGATGAACGACTAAATTTTTGTTGTATAAGCCACAGAACACGTAGTAAAACAGAGTTAAACTGATATGTTAAAGCACGTTAACTCAATGCTAAGTGCTTAGTCTAAACCCTTATTTGCATTCTCAAAGCTTGTTTTGACCTACTAAACTTCTAATTTATCCCGTTCGGAAATCCAAGCTTTTACTAATTTTAAAAGCCTAAATTTCTATTTCGAGCTTTTAAAAACACCGTATTTGGTATTTAAGCTTCATCCAATGAAACACGGCACTATTTTTTTACATCATTTCATTCACTAACAGCAAAAAATGCCGGATTTTCCGAAGGATGTTCACTTCTGCCAATAAAAAAACCACGCTAGTCAACGTGGTTCATACTTGAGTATACCTAAAGTATAGTTTACTTTTTTTCTTCTATTTTGTTTGATGCATCGTCGTCTTTAGAAGCATCTTTAAATTCTTTTATCCCGCTACCTAATCCACGCATTAATTCAGGAATTTTTTTACCACCAAAAAGTAATAAGATAGCGACTACAATTAATACTATAGAGGCTGGTCCTGGAATTGCCAAAACGATATTTGATACTATCATAATTTTTAATTTAGAGCTACAAATTTACTAAAAAAGTATTAGATGTTGTGTTAATATTTAAGATACCTTATTTATATTTAAAAATAATAGTGAAGTACTTTATAGCTAACGAGAAACTTAATACTTTAGTATGGCCTAAAAACGTATATTTTTCGAAACTAGTTGAAAAAAATATAATACTAAGCTTATATTTGTGAGGTATGGTAAAGAAAAAGAAAAAAAGAAAAGAAATTAAGCGAAAGTTACTCCATAAGTATCGCTTGGTTATTCTTAATGAGAATACCTTTGAAGAAAAAATTTCTTTTAAATTAAGTAGGCTTAATGTTTTTATTACCGGCTCACTTTTTATCGTGTGCTTGATTGCATTAACCACGTTATTGATTGCCTTTACCCCACTGCGGGAATATATTCCAGGATACTCCTCGACCAAACTTAAAAAACAAGCTACAGAACTCACCTATAAAACAGATTCTCTGGTAAGTGTTTTAAATTATACCAATAAGTATTTAGATAATATTAGAAAGGTTTTAAATGGTGATATTACCAACAATAAAATTAATAGAGATTCCATATTTGAGCAGTTTAAAATAGACCCTTCAAGTATCGATTTAACACCGATCAAAGAAGATTCCGTTTTACGAGCACAAGTAGCCTTAGAGGATAAATACAATTTATTTGAAAAAAACACGAAAGATGTAAATCAAATTTTGTTCTCCCCATTAAACGGTAGTATATCTCAAGATTACGACTTAAATATTAAACATTACGCCATTGACATCGTGGCCACCAAAGGCACACCGGTAAAATCTGTAGCCGATGGTATCGTAGTTTTTTCAGAATGGACCGCAGAAACGGGTTACGTAATTCTTTTAGAACATAAAGACGGCTTATTATCCGTATATAAGCATAACGGATCTTTAAACAAATCCCAAGGCGATTTAGTAAAAGCTGGAGAAGTTATTGCGGCTGTAGGCAATACTGGAGAGCTTTCTACAGGGCCTCACTTACACTTTGAGCTATGGAATAATGGTAGTCCTGTAAACCCAAGAAATTTTATCGATTTTAAATAAAAAATATGTCACTAAAGTCGTTAGCTGCTAAAATTTTTGCCAAAAGAATTCATAAACGTAATCAGAAATGGATTGGTAAGCCTTTTGAAGCGCAAGAGAAACTCTTTCAAGAGCTTATTGCCAAAGCGCGGTTTACAAGCTTTGGTAAAGACCACAATTTTGATGGGATAAAAACGCATGCTGATTTTGTAAAGAACGTACCAGTTCGTGACTACGAGGAGCTCAAAACCTACGTAGAAAGAGTAGTACAGGGCGAAAGTGATGTTTTGTGGCCGAAAAAACCAGTATATTTTGCGAAAACATCAGGAACAACCTCAGGCGCCAAGTACATCCCCATCACCGAAGAATCGATACGGCATCAGGTTGAAGCCTCTCGTAATGCCATTCTGAATTATATTTACGAAACAGGGAAGGCAGACTTTGTTAACGGTAAAATGATTTTTCTACAAGGCAGTCCCGTATTGACTGAAAAAAATGGAATTAAATTAGGCCGACTATCAGGAATATCGGCACATTATGTGCCCAATTACCTTCAAAAGAACAGGTTGCCAAGTTGGGAAACCAATTGTATAGAAGATTGGGATACCAAAGTAAACGAAATTGTTAAAGAAACCATGCATGAAGATATGACCGTGATCGCAGGCATACCTTCTTGGGTACAAATGTATTTTGAAAAACTTCACAAGGAAAGTCATAAAAAAGTAGGTGATTTGTTTCAAAATTTTAACCTATTTATCTATGGTGGCGTCAATTATGAACCGTATCGGGCTAAATTTGAAAACTTAATTGGCAGAAAAGTAGCTAGTATTGAACTTTTTCCTGCTAGCGAGGGCTTTTTTGCCTATCAGAATTCCCAAAAAGAAAAAGGCATGCTGTTGTTGCTTAATTCAGGAATTTTTTATGAATTTATAAAATCCGATGAGTTTTTTAGTGACCACCCAAAACGCATCACGATTAAAGAAGTAGAACTCGGAGTAAATTACGTGATGATAATTTCTACCAATGCCGGATTATGGGCCTATAACTTAGGTGATACCGTTCAGTTTATTTCTTTAAAACCTTTTAAAATCATAGTCTCTGGGAGAATAAAGCATTTTATTTCGGCCTTTGGCGAACATGTTATTGGCAAAGAAGTCGAAGCAGCAATGCTCGCCGCTATTGAAGCAACCGATGCTAGAGTAAACGAGTTTACCGTAGCCCCACAAATAGTACCTTTAGAAAATGAACTCCCGTATCACGAATGGTTTGTTGAGTTTCAGAAAGAACCTAGCGATTTTTCTAAGTTTATTCAAGTTTTAGATGAAACCTTACAGCAACAAAACAGTTATTATTTAGATTTAAAAGTGGGTAAAATACTCCAAACACTAAAAATAACACGTATAAAAGAAGGTGGTTTTAACGAGTACATGAAATCGATCGGAAAATTAGGAGGTCAAAATAAAGTGCAGCGCCTTTCCAATGACAGGCGCGTAGCGGACCAACTATCTGAATTTAAAAAATAGCATAGTAACTCAGTAAGCTGAACCCTAAAGAACTTAAATTTATATCGTAATTTTACACGAATTTTATTTATGAGCAAAAGTACAAACACCACTAGGGCCCAAGAATCTACAAATGCCATCGAGCGCATGTACATCACCATGCGTCATTTATTTAATCGTGGTTTTTATAAACCTATGGGTATTTCTGGAGAAACCTTAAGAAATGCCTTATTACAGTTACGCCCCGAAATATATGGCACCATTGCTGAAGAAAAGGCAGAATTAAGTGGTTTAATTTATGTATTAGAGCGCTTACCTGAAGGTATTGAGCAATGCAGATTCATTAATTTAACCTCTGATGAAGGGTACGGAAAATCGCATTTTAAAGCCATTGTACCTCCAAAAAGACGCAGAAATTGCTACCGTATCGATAACGAGCAGATGAACATCGAAATTACCAGAGGTAGGTCTGATATTTATGATATTTTAACGCATTTAACCTTTTTATTTATTGAGTCTAATAAAATTTCAAAACGCGTTATTATTGAGGAAACGGGTAAAACAACCCGCGACTGGCTAAAGCTAGAACAAGCCATTTCCAAATCAAAACTAACACAGGCAGAACGCGAAATTGCGATTATTCACTGCGCCAACGTCTTAGGAAGAACTTTTGATGAATTGTTAGAGGTGTATGGAAAATTTGCCACAAAAAAGAGCCCTGATCGCTTCTTACAAATTATATATTGGTTAGGTAAATTGGCCATAGAAGAAGAGCTATCTAGCGAAAAAAGAGCCATAACTTTTAGCCCGGCTTTACGAGAGCGCTTGGGGCATCATATTCATGGAGAGCGATGGGCAGATACCATAAAGAAAACGCTAAAAAACGCTGGCTTATTAGAAAGGCCTATTCATATTATCAGTGCCAACATGCACAGTGTCATGAACTCGCTATTTGCTAAAAAGGCCTTGGCTAAAGAGTTTCCAAATACCGATTCACTAGCCATTTTTGAAAAGCTCAGTGCGGCAGAAAATTCTGCCTTGCGAAACAAGGTAATCTCCGTAGCTCAAAAGAATGGAATGATTGCTATCGACGACGTATCAGGAACCAATATCGATGTCCAGATTTTTGATACAGCAAAGCTGACCAATGCTAATTGCAGTTATGAATTTCAAAAAGAGCTATCTCGTGAGAAAAAACCTATTATCTTTGTCATGGATTATGCTTTTGGAGAACAAGCGTATGAAACTATTGACGAGTTATTAAAGCCCTATAAAATTAAAAAAAACCAAGAAGTATTTTTAGACATTGAATCCATCTCCATTATGGGAAAAGCAGGTATTTTAGAGGGTGGTAAAGGCGATTTAATGATTCCATCGGCACATATTTTTGAAGGAACTGGCGACAATTACCCCTTTAAAAATCAACTTTGTGCTGCCGATTTTGAGGGCAACGGTTTAAAAGTTTTAGAAGGTACGATGGTTACTGTTTTAGGCACCTCTTTACAAAATAAAGATATTTTAAAGTTTTTTAATACCTCTACTTGGAAGGCTATTGGCCTAGAAATGGAAGGGGTACATTATCAAAAAGCGATTCAATCTGCTTCAAAAATACGCAAAAGTATCCGTGAAGATGTAAAAGTACGCTATGCCTACTATGCCTCTGACAATCCACTAGAAACTGGGAGTACCTTAGCTTCTGGAGGCCTAGGTACCACCGGAGTAAAACCCACCTATTTGATTACCGATAAAATTGTACAACAAATTTTTAATTCGCAGCGCTAAAAAATGAACGACCAAATACCAAAACAGCAACCATCCTCTGATGAGGTAGATTTAGGACAACTATTTCAACTGATAGGCAATGGCTTTAAAAAGTTATTTCGCTTTATTGGCGATATCTTTAAAGGTATCTTTAATCTACTGATTTTATTTTTAGTTTTTCTACAAAAACATATTATAAAGTTTGCGATTGCGGGCTTTTTAGGATTAGCTATTGGTATCTATGCAGACTTAAATAAGGAGCCGGCGTATTTATCTACCATGGTGGTGGAACCCAACTTTAATAGTGTGCAACAATTGTATAACAACATTCATTTTTACAATGAATTAGCAGAAGCAAAAGATTCGATAGCCCTTGCCGAAGCTTTAGAAATCAATGTAAAAGAAGCTTCTACAATAAAGGAATTTACCGTAGAATCGTATTCTGATGAAAATCAAAAAGTACTGTTGTTTGATAAGTTTGTTCGTAGTTTAGATTCTACGACTCAAAAAGCCATTGACATGGAAGCCTATTTACAAAATTTTAACTCATATGATGCGCGCTTCCACACCATTTCGGTTATGGCGAGCAACAATAGTGTGGCTAGAAAAATACAACCAGCCATAGTAAGCTCCATTTCAAGAAACGATTATTTTAACCTGCAGAAAGACATTAGTGATATCAATATTCAATTGCAAGACAGTCTCTATAGCAAACAAATTACGGAGATCGACTCTTTGCAGCTGTTGTACAAGCGGGTAATGCTTAAGGAAGCCGATAAAGCGATGCAAGGCACCAACATAAACCTAGGGGATACTGGCGGGCAAGACAACAAAGAACTTTCCTTGATCAACAAAATGGAGGAGTTGAAGAACAGTCTCGTAAAATTAAATGAAGAAAAGGCAAATAAATCGAGTATTTTAAATGTCATCTCTGCTTTCCCGAGACAAGGAGTGCAAATTAAAGGGATTTGGAATAGTTATAAATTCTTAGTCCCGGCATTTTTAATTCTACTCACTGGATTTTTCTTGGTCCTAATATCACTAAATACCTATTTAAAAAATTACAAAAAAGAGGCTTAAATGACTATTTTAATCACTGGAGGTGCGGGTTTTATAGGTAGCAATTTTATACCCTATTTTCTAGAGAAAAATCCCTCTTTTTCAGTAATTAATTTAGACCTTTTGACTTACGCCGGAGATTTAAAGAATTTAAAAGAAGTAGATAATAATCCTCGTTACCATTTTATAAAAGGCTCTATTTGTGATCGTGAATTAGTAGATTCTATTTTCGAGAATTTTGACATAAAAGGCGTGATCCACTTTGCTGCGGAATCTCATGTGGACAATTCTATAAACGATCCATCAAATTTTATAAAAACGAATATTGAAGGTACCTTTGTTTTAGTAGAAGCAGCAAAAAAATATTGGATGTTAGCGCCCAACAACTATAAAATTGGGTATGAAAAAACGAAATTTCATCATATTTCTACAGATGAGGTGTTTGGTAGCTTAGGAGAACAAGGTTACTTTTCTGAGAATAGCCCTTATGCGCCAAACAGTCCCTATAGTGCTTCAAAAGCCTCATCAGACTTTTTAGTTCGTAGTTATTTTCATACCTATGGGTTAAATGTAGTAACTACGCACTGCTCTAACAACTATGGGCCCAAACAGCACGATGAAAAGTTAATTCCAACGATCATTCGAAAAGCATTAAAAAATGAAGTTATACCTATTTACGGTAATGGAAAAAACATCAGAGATTGGCTTTTTGTACTAGACCACTGTTCTGGAATCGATTTAGTATTTCACAAAGGAGAAATAGGAGAAACCTATGTTCTAGGCGGCTCAAATGAGCATACCAATATATCCATCGCGGAAACCGTTTGCGCGCTCCTCGATAAAGCTCATCCAAAAAAAGAAGGATCTTATCAAGATCAAATCAGCTTTGTGGCCGATCGTTTAGGTCATGATTTTAGATATGCTATTGATGCGAGTAAAGTAAAAAAACAACTTGCCTGGGAACCAAAAGAAGTTTTAGAAACTGGACTTCAAATGACAATAGATTGGTACCTAGACAAATACAATAAATAGCGCCATGAAAGGAATAATTTTAGCTGGAGGTTCTGGTACACGCTTACACCCACTTACTATTGCCGTTAGCAAGCAATTGATGCCCGTATATAATAAACCGATGATTTATTATCCCTTGGCGACTTTGATGTCCGCCGGCATTAGAGATATTTTAATCATAACAAGCCCTCAGGATAAAGCTTTATTTCAAAAATTATTAAATGATGGTAGTCAATTAGGGTGTAGGTTTAGCTATGCTGTACAAGAGCATCCAAATGGTCTAGCAGAAGCATTCATTATCGGAGCAGATTTTATCGCAAAAGATAGTGTGGCTCTTATACTAGGGGATAATATATTTTATGGCTCTGGTTTTAATACATTACTACAAAGCAATTCAAACCCCGATGGAGGCATTATTTACGGATATCATGTGAACGACCCGCAGCGCTATGGCGTGGTCGAATTTGATACTGGTGGCTATGCCATATCTATTGAAGAAAAACCCTTAAAACCAAAGTCAAATTTCGCGGTGCCAGGCATTTATTTTTATGACAATACAGTATTAGAAATTGCTAAGCAAATAAAACCGAGCCAACGAGGAGAGTTGGAAATTACTGACATTAATAAAGCCTATTTAGCATTAGGAAAACTTAAGGTGAGTGTTTTAGATTCAGGAACCGCTTGGCTAGACACGGGTACTTTTTCATCACTCATGCAAGCCTCACAATTTGTGGAAGTGATTGAAGAGCGCCAAGGCTTAAAAGTAGGCGCCATTGAAGAGGTTGCTTTTAAAATGGGATACATTGATCTAAAACAGCTTCATCGATTAGCAGAGCCGCTTTTAAAAAGTGGTTATGGTGAGTATTTAATGAAGTTAAAATGAAACTAGATTCGAATTGCTAAACATAAGAATTATCGTACTTTTGCATCTCGAAAGAAGCGTTTTAGCCCATATTTGTAAATGAAGAAAAAAAATTTAATAATTTTCGGGACAAGACCAGAAGCCATCAAGATGGCTCCACTTGTAAAAGAATTTAAAAAACACAATGCTACTTTTGAGACCAAAGTATGTATTACTGCTCAACATCGCGAAATGTTAGACCAGGTTTTATCTTTTTTTGAAATCATACCAGATTTTGATTTAGATTTAATGAAACCCAATCAAAACCTATATACACTTACCGCCGATATTATAACAAATTTAAAGTCAGTTTTAGAAGAGTTTAAACCGGATTATGTCTATGTTCATGGAGATACGACTACAACTATGGCAGCAAGTATAGCGGCTTTCTATTCAGGCGCCAAAGTCTGCCACGTCGAAGCAGGTTTGCGAACATTTAATAAGTTATCACCGTTTCCTGAGGAAATTAATAGAAGCATAACTGGGCGGATTGCTGACTATCATTTTGCACCAACCTTAACTTCTCAACAAAATTTATTGCGAGAAAATATCAAAGAAGATTCGATTTTGGTAACAGGTAATAGCGTTATTGATGCCCTTAAATTCAGTTCAGAAAAAGTGATTTCAAAGACGTTTTTAGATATTGAAATAGAAAGTTTAAAAGGGTTAGTTGATGAGTCAAAAAAAATAATTTTGGTTACAGGTCACCGAAGAGAAAATCATGGTCAGGGGTTTATAAATATTTGTAAAGCTCTAAAACAACTCGCTGTTGAAAATGCCAATATTCAAATAATATATCCCGTACACTTGAATCCCAATGTTCAAAAACCAGTTTATGAATTATTAGATAACATTGATAATATAAGCTTGATTAATCCATTATCCTATCCTGCATTTGTATGGTTGATGACAAAATCATATTTTATTATTACTGACAGTGGTGGTGTTCAAGAAGAAGCACCAAGTTTGGGAAAGCCAGTTTTAGTTATGAGAGACACTACAGAACGACCCGAAGCGGTTGAAGCTGGGACAGTGGTGATTGTTGGTACAAACACAGAAAAAATAGTACAACAAGCCACTAAGCTATTAAACCAACAAAGTTTTTATAACTCCATGGGTATGTTACATAATCCTTATGGAGATGGAACAGCTTGTGAGAAAATAGTTCAATTTATTAAAAAATTATAGCAATGAATAGCAAACCAGAAGTTGTCATGATCGGATTGGGGTATATAGGTTTACCCACAGCGGCTTTAATTGCTAAAAGCAAGGTCTATGTGCATGGTGTAGATGTAAATCCAAGCGTAGTAAAAACTGTAAATCAGGGTAAAATACATATTGTTGAACCAGAGCTAGACCTTATTGTTTCTGAAGCTGTTAAAGAAGGTTACCTAAAAGCATCAACAACTCCCGTTGCGGCAAATACATACCTCATTGTAGTACCAACGCCATTTAAAGATAAAAATGAGCCTGATATTTCTTTTGTAGAAGCAGCAACTAAAGCTGTTTTACCCTTGCTAAAAGAAGGTGACCTCTATATCATTGAATCAACATCCCCTATCGGGACAACTGAAAAAATGATGAGTTTAATTTATTCAGAACGGCCAGAATTAAAGGACAATATCTTCATCGCCTATTGTCCTGAACGAGTACTTCCAGGAAATGTTATGCATGAATTGGTACATAATGACAGGGTTATTGGAGGTGTAGATACTGTTTCTACGGATAAGGCTGTTAATTTCTATCGAAAATTTGTTAAGGGTGACTTACATAAAACCAATGCAAGAACCGCCGAAATGTGCAAACTAGTAGAAAACTCATCTCGGGATGTACAAATAGCATTTGCAAACGAGTTATCACTTATTTGTGATAAAGCTAATATAAACGTGTGGGAGTTAATCGAATTAGCTAATAAACATCCGAGAGTGAATATATTGCAACCTGGCTGCGGTGTAGGTGGTCATTGTATTGCGGTTGACCCCTATTTTATCGTAGCAGACTATCCAATGGAGTCAAAAATTATAGGTACTGCAAGAGAAATAAACAATTATAAATCATTTTGGTGCGCTGAAAAAGTGCAAAATGCTAAATTACAGTTCGAATTGCAACACGGGCGGAAGCCAAGTATTGCTTTAATGGGTCTGGCATTTAAGCCTAATATTGACGATCTTAGAGAATCTCCAGCAAAATATATTGCCCAAAAAGTATTGCAAAATGCAAATGATGAAGAATATTTTATTGTTGAGCCAAATATAAATAATCATAAAGTATTTAAACTTACAGAATATAAAAATGCCTATGACAAGGCAGATATCATTGTTTTTTTGGTAGCACATAAAGAATTTAAAAAATTAGAGATATCTACTGATAAAGTAATATTAGATTTTTGTGGCGTATTAAAGCAAAATTGAAAATATTAAAATCGAATGATTAAAGGATTATATTCAAATATGTTTTTAAAAAATGTGTTAAAGGTTTCTACTGGAACATTTTTTTCGCAGATTTTAATGTTAATTGGGATGACTATTATTACACGTCTCTATGATAAAGAAACGATTGGTATATATGCCCTTTTTATGGCTTTTATTGGTGTTTCCACATCTTTTGTTTCACTAGCCTATGATAATACTATTGTATTACCTAAAAAGGAAGAAGATGCGAGCGCATTACTAAAGATATCAATAGTTCTTTCTTTCTTCTTTTCATTTTTAACACTTTTAATTCTTAACATTCCCTTTAACTCTTTTAAAGAGTATGCTTCTATTTCATTTTTTTTAGCAATTGGTACATTTTTGCAAGTTTGCGTAAATTCATTAGAATATTTTAAAGTAAGACATGATTTGTATTCAATCTTAAGCAAATCTAAAGTATTAAGGAGTTTTACTTTAATTCTTATCCAAATACTTTTGTATTATTTGGGTAGTATTAATGGCCTGATAATTGGTTTTATTATTGCCTTATGTGCGACCGCCTTTTATTTAATCCACAAAGACAAGTTTATATACAATGCATTGTTCAAGAGACAAAGCAAAGAGATAATAAAAAAAAACTTTATTGATTACAAAGAATATCCGAAATACTTTTGCTGGTCCAATCTAATTTTTGCGCTATCAGCAGGATTACCCGTATTAATTTTTAACGAATATTTTTCATTAGAACAAATAGCATTTTACTCGATTGCCTTTAGTATCATAATTCAGCCAGCCGGGTTGATATCATCCGCTATAAGGCCAGTACTGCTATCTAAATTAGCTCAAAAAATAAATAATAACCTCAGCATTTTAAAAACATATAATAATTTGTTTTACGCTTTATTATTACCTGGCATTCTTTTGTCAATAGGAATTTATTTTTTTCTACCATACATTGTCGTATTGGTTTTTGGCGAGAGTTGGTTTGAAAGCGGAAAAATAACTAGATTTTTAATTCCAATTTTTATTTGGTACTTTATATCAATTCCTTCATCAATAACTTCTAAGGTCTATCCATTTCAGAAGTACACTTTGTTATTTACAATTGTATCTTTAATTTTTAAAATAGGATCTATTTTTTTAGCAATTAATTTAGATTTTGAATTTAATAATGTGGTTCTAATTTACGCTTTTGTTACTTTATTTGCTGATTTGTCAAATCATTTCATAATAAATTATAAGATTAAAAAACATGAGTTTGCTCTTAAATAATTAATTAATATGTGCGGTATAGCTGGTTTTATTGATTTTAATAAAAATTCTTCTAAAAATATTTTAGAAAAAATGACCAACGTCTTGGAGCATAGAGGACCGGATGATAAAGGCTTTTCTTTTTATGAAAACAAAAATAGCCAAATAGGATTAGGTCATAGGAGACTTTCTATCTTGGATTTATCTGAATTAGGTCATCAACCTATGATTTTCGAAGAATTAGAAATTATATTTAACGGAGAAATATATAATTTTAAAGAAATAAGAAGTGAGCTTATTATACTGGGGTTTACTTTCCAATCTGATTCTGATACTGAAGTAATTATCAAATCTTTTAGTTATTGGGGAGATAATGCTGTTCATAGATTTAATGGTATGTTTGTTATCACAATATATGATAGAAAAAAACAAATACTAAAAATTTTTAGGGATAGAGCTGGTGTAAAACCTTTATATTGGAGTTGGAACGACGATTTGTTTTTGTTTTCAAGCGAATTAAAGAGTTTTTCAGAACATGAAATGTTTAACAAAAAATTAGATTTAAACAGCTTAGCTCTCTATTTACAACACGGCTATATACCTGAGCCACATTCAATTTTTAAAAATACTCATAAATTGAAAGCAGGATATTTTTTAACTTTAGACTTAAATTCGAAATCAATAATTGAAAAACAGTATTGGAATGTTCTTGATTATTATAATAAATCTCAACTAGATATTAGTTTAGATGAAGCCATTTTGGAGGCAGAAAAACTTTTTAAATCTTCATTTCAATATCGGATGGTGTCCGATGTTCCTGTTGGGATATTCTTAAGTGGAGGATATGACAGTTCCTTAACCGCAGCAATTATACAAAAGAATAGTAATCAAAAGATAAATACTTTTACCATTGGATTTAATGAAAAGGGCTTTGATGAAGCACCATTTGCAAAAAAAGTTGCAGAATATTTAGGCACAAATCATACGGAGTACTACTGTACCCAAAAAGATGCACTTGACATAATACCAAGATTACCAGAGATATTTGACGAACCTTTCGGTGACAGCTCTGCTATTCCAACTATTTTAGTTAGTCAGTTGGCTAAGAAAGATGTAACCGTTAGTTTAAGTGCTGATGGAGGTGATGAAATTTTTGCAGGTTATAGTAAATATTTACTTCTACAAAAATATTTTACTAACTTTTCTAAAATACCATTTAGAAAGGGGATTTCTAAATATATGAAAAAAATAAATCCTAAAATTATACCGTTTTACAGCAAAATAGGAAATTTTGAAACTAAATATTACAAATTAGCAAACATGCTGGGTGCGAATGATACCATAGAATTGTTAAAATATTATAGCGAACACTTTACAACTAATGAAGTAAGTAAGATATTAAACAAACCATTTGATTTATTGCCAAGTAACTTTAACAATCAAAAAAGAATTTCGAACGAAACTGACAATATAAATAAAATGTTGGCTACAGACTACCAAACTTATATGGTTGATGATATTTTAACTAAAATTGATAGAGCAACCATGTCAATAGGTTTGGAAGGAAGGGAACCGTTATTAGATTATAGGATTATTGAATTTGCGGCACGATTACCATCAAAATTTAAAGTTAAAGATGGTATTGACAAATACATCCTCAAAGAGATAGCTCATAAATATATACCAAAAGAACTTATGGATAGACCTAAAATGGGGTTTTCAGTCCCGATTTATGACTGGTTTAAAGACGAGCTAAGTGAACTATTTAAAGAATATTTAAATAAAGAAAGGTTAGATAGGGAAGGAATATTTAATTCAAATGAAGTCATTAAATTAAGAGACAAATATTTAAATGGTGATAAGGAAAATATCCAACGGTTATGGTTTATATTAATGTTTGAAATGTGGCACGAAAAATGGATGACATAATAAAAAAAGGCACTAAAATAAATCAACTAAACTTTTTAAATACTATTTTATTTTTAGCAAGCCCTTTACTAGCAATCCCTACCATTTTTTTAGGACTTTATAAGAAACAAAAATTCAGTTTATATTTATTTATACTATTTGCATCCTTAATTACATATCAATTAGTCCCTGGTGATGAAATGGATTTATATCAATTTTATCGTTTTTATAAAGATGTACATAATTTAAGTCTAGAAGCTTTTTATGATATTTTAAAAACAAAACCTGATTTTATTGTTTATTTGGGTATTTATCTTTTAGCTAAACTCGGATTCTCAGGCCAAGTAATTTTTTCATTATATACATTTATAACTTTACACATCATATATTTAGTCTATAATAAATTTGCCCTAAGTGATAAAATATCAAATAAGTACTATTTACTAGGAATAATTACTGTTTTTATTTCTATAGAATTATTAGGTTTATATTCTGGCGTTAGAAATATGTTAGCGGTATCCATATTAACACTTAGCTTTTATTTAAGTTACTTTGAAAAAAATAAAATTAAAGGGTTTACACTTTTTGTTTTAGCCGCTTTTACCCATTTTGGAGTTTTGTTATTTTTTCCAGTTTATTTTTTTTCTATAATTAAACCTTTTAGACGCAAGGTTATTTTTATAATTTACGTGTTTTCTTTTTCTTTTCTTTTTCTCTCTAAAGACTACTTGTATCAAATTGCTAGTATTTTGCCATTAACTCCTGTAATTCAGGAGAAAGCTGCAGGTTATTTGCAAGGATTAGATTTTATTGAATTAGGTAATCTCAAATCTTTTTCCGCTTTAATATCTTATAAGATACGAATTTCATGGTTATATTTCGCCCACGCTTATATTTTTATATCATATAAAAGAAATTCTGGTTATAGAGATTTGGTTGTTTTATTAATGTGTTTACTAAATATTTTAAGTGTAGCACCAGATATACATTTACGTCTAACATATCTAGTTGAGTTAATGTTTATTTATTTGTTGTATTATGAATACAACTATAAATACAATAAACTATTTATAATATTATTTTTGGGATTTTTAATTCCCAGTTTTATTGTCAATTTAGTAATTTATAGAGTATATCTTATGGACAGCCTTTTTAACCAAGACTTTTTAACCCTTATAGGAATATTAATGAAAAAGGTAGAACTTACCTTTACATGGTGAATGAGTTTCGAAAATAAAATTAAGGCTATATAAACTTTTAATAAATGAAGATAACACTGATTATACCAACATTTTTACAAGGGGGAATGGAAAGGATTATGAGTGAACTAGCTAATTTTTGGGCAAAGGAAGGCCACTCTGTAGACATTATTTTTCTAGTTCATCACGCACCTTTTTTTACAATCCACCAAAAGGTCAATTCAATTTCAATGCCCGAATTTGAATATAAAAAAACCCTTTTCTCTAAATTTATTTATTCAATTCGATTGTTTTTTTATTTAAGAAATAGGATAAGAAAGTTTTCACCTGATATCACTTTAAGTTTTGGAGAGGGATATAATTCATTTGTATTATTAAGCACAATTGGCTTAAAAAAAAGTGTTTATATCTCTGATAGAAGTAACCCTTTAGCACCACTAAGCCCGATGCTTAATTTTTTCCAAAAACAATTATACCCTAAAGCAAAAGGAATTTTCGCTCAAACAACTTTTGCAAAAGAAATATTATATAAAAAGACCCAACACTCTAATATTATCTTACTTCCAAATCCTGTCAAGGTTATCGAAGATTTAAATTTGGAAAAAAAAAATATTATTCTAAACGTGGGAAGACTTGTTTGGGAAAAAGATCAATTAACTTTAATCAGAATTTTTAATAAGATTTCCAACGAGGAGTGGCAATTGCATATTGTTGGTGATGGCCCTTTGAGGTCTGAAATTGAAAATGAAATCATAAAATTAAATTTACAAAAAAAAGTTATATTACATGGATCTCAAAGGAATTTAAGCAAATACTTTTCAAGTGCAAAAATTTTTGCTTTTACCTCCTTATCAGAAGGCTATCCGAACGCATTATGTGAAGCTATGGCATTCCCATTGGCTTGTATTAGTTTTGATTGTAATGCAGGACCCAGAGATATAATAAAAAATGACATTAATGGCTTATTGATTACATCAGGAGATTTTAAAAAATACCAAAAGGAACTAAATAAACTTATGAATTCAAGTAAATTACAAAATGATTTGAAGATGGAGTCCATTAAAATCATAGAAAATCAGACCATAGATAGGATAGCACATAATATGATGAAAGAGTTTGAAAAATGAAAATACTCGTAAATACTTCTAATCTGGTAATTGGTGGCGCTATTCAGGTCGCACTATCTTTAATAAATGAATTTTCCAAAAGAGAGGACAGTTTATATTATGTAATTATTTGCTCTAAACAGATTCAAGCCCAAATAAATATTGAGTCTTTTCCTAAAAATTTTAAATTTTACGTGCTGGAAAAATCTCCCTCAAAATTAAGAACAAGAAGAAGAACGGTTTTGAAGTTAGATAATATAGAAAGAAGCGAAAAGCCTGATATTGTTTTTTCAGTATTTGGCCCAACTTATTGGACTCCAAAAACCAAACACTTAATGGGCTTTGCTTTGGGATTAATAACAAACCCTAAAAGTTTATTTTATAAAAAAATATCTTTAAAAAATAGAATACATCTTTTTTTATTGAATAATTATCAAAGGTACTATACTTTAAAAAATTCAAATATATTTTGGTGTGAAACTGAGGATGTAAAATCTAAAATGATAAAATACCTAGGTCTAAAAAATTCAAATATATTTGTAATTGGAAACACCCATGCAAGTTATTATAAAGAAAATTATGATAGGGTTTTTAATTTACCAAAAAGATCTAAGAGCGAATTTAGGTTGATAACAATTAGTGCTAATTACCTGCATAAAAATCTATCTATAATACTAGAAGTTTCTAAAATAATGAAAGAAAAAGGGTTAAATGTTAAATTCTATTTAACCTTGCCTAAAGCTGATTTCAATAATTTGTTTCATAACGCTGATAAACTCGGGATATTGAATTTAGGCATAGTTGATGCCAAGGATTGTCCTTTTATTTACGAACAAGCTGATGCTTTATTTTTACCAACTTTAATAGAAAGTTTTACCGCATCTTTTCCTGAGGCAATGATTATGAAAAAGCCAATTTTAACCTCTAACTTATCCTTTGCAAGAGAAATTTGCAAAGATGCAGCGTTATACTTTGAACCGTTGGACCCAGTAGACATTTCTAAAAAAATAATACTACTAATGGAAAACGATGAGAAGAGATTTCAATTAATTCAAAATGGCTTGGAACGGGTGAAATCTTTCCCAAATTCGCATGAAAGAGCTGATTTTATTATTACTACCTTAAAAACCATTTTAAAAAAAATTAACTAACTCCAAGATTTAATTAGCAATATTTATGATCAAGCGAATAGAGGACTTATTCTTAACATTAAAAGGTATATATCTTTATGAATTCAAGATAAAAAACACACCTTACTCCAATTCAAAGAGCCATGAGATTTATAAATACAATCAATTGAGAAAACTATTAATTGAGTCTTCTAAAAATGTGCCATACTATAAGAAACTTTTTAGTGATATCGGTTTTAATCCAGAAAAGGATTTTAACAAGTTAGAGGATTTAAATAAAATTCCAATTCTGGATAAAAAAGTGGTTAGAGAAAACCCAAAACTTTTTTATAATAGTAGAATAAAAAAAAACCTTATTTTACATACATCAGGATCTAGCGGCAACCCTTTAAAAGTAAAAATTTCCCTAGGCGCTTGGGCTGTAGAACAAGCAGTTGTTTGGAGACATTGGAAGTGGGCTGGTTACAATTTTAGAGATAAGATGGCAATCGTAAGAAGTTATGTTCCTAAAGAGGGAAAACTAATAAAGAAAGATAAAATAAGAAATTTTATCTACTATAGTCCTTTCCATCTCAACGATAAAAACTCAGAAATGTATCTGAATCACATGTCCTCTGAAAAGGTCAAATTCCTAAGAGGCTATCCATCTTCCATAAAAACCTTAGCAAATTTTATAATAAACAATAACTTTACACCACCTACATTGAAATCTATTCTGGTTGCTTCTGAGAGATTATCTGAACAGGATAAAAAAACTATTGAAAAAGCTTTTAGCTGCACTGTATACAATCACTATGGGCTTGCTGATATATGCGTCATGATGGGAAGTTGTGAAGAAGGAAAAGGGCTACATAATTATGAAGATTATGGGCATTTGGAATTACTAGATTTTGAAAATAGGGACTGCATAATAGATAGTGATATTAAAAAGATAATAGGCACAAATCTCCATAATTTAGCTATGCCTTTAATACGATACAATACCGATGATTTGGCGGAAATATCCAAGGAAAACTGTTCTTGCCCAAGAACTTTTCCAGTAATAAAAAATATATTAGGAAGAAATGATGCCGAAATCAGGACTAAAGAGAAATACACTATACCTACGGTTAATTTCTACACATTATTTGAGTACTACATAGAAATAGAACAATGGCAAATAGTCCAAAAATCTTTAGATAAAGTAGTTGTTAATATAAAGGTTAAAGAAAGTGAATCATTTATAGAAAAAAAATTGAGGGAAGATTTTAAAAGTAGACTACCAGATTCTATTGAAATTAAAATTCGAATTAACAAGGGGTTTTTAAAGAAAAACGAAGGGAAAATACCTACTTTTGTAAGTGAATTATGAAAAAGAAAGAAATTGTTTTTTTCGATTTTGATGGTACAATTACAACTAAAGATTCAACTAAAGAATTTTATAAGTTCGTGTATGGTGGTTTCTTTTGGTTCAGATATTATTTTACTAATTTATTGTTTTATTTTTTAGTTAAAGTAAAAACAAAAAATTATTTACAACTTAAGATTAAAAGATTAAAGGATTTAATAAATTATGTTGGATCTGAAAATTTGAAATCAAAAGGTCTTGAGTTTCAAAGAAAAATACTACCTGGACTTATTAAAAAAGATGCTTTAAAGAAAATAGAGGAATACAAACTAAAAGGTATGAATTTAGTGATTGTGTCTGCTTCCATGGACATATTAATAAATGAGTGGTCTAAGGAAAATGGCTTTGTAACAATTACCAATGAGTTAGAGCTAAAAAGTAACAAATATACTGGTAAATTTGTAAGGGAAAAAGATTGTAATTTTGAAGAAAAAGTAATTAGAATAAGGGAGAAATTTCCAAATTTAGATGCTAACTACACGTATGCTTATGGAGATACTCAAGGTGATATGGCCATGTTAGAGATTGCTGATGAATCATATTATAACGTCCTAAAAAAATAATAAATGTTTAAAAATAAAAATATTAATCAACTTAGACCTTACATCGTAACATCTCATGAAGCATGGGAGCATAAAGAGGATCAAGACATTTTAAAACTAGACTGGAACGAAGCAACTGAGTTACCGTCCCCAAATGTGCGTCTTAGATTAAAGGCCGTAATAGAAAATGGAAGGTTAAATTGGTATCCAGATACTAACAATACACAACTACTAAAAAAAATAAGCGACTACAATCAGGTCAATATTACAAATGTACAATATTTTGCGAGCTCAGATGCTTTGCATGAATATATTGTAAGATGTTTTATATCTGATTCTGATAGGGTTTTAATCATTGGTCCTACATATGACAACTTCAGGGCCGTAGCGGAAAGTAATGGAGCTCATGTTCAGTATTATGATTTAGATAATATTTTTTCAATTGATTATGTTCAGTTTAATAAAGATTTAAAATTAATAAAACCCAAAGTTGTTTACATTGTTAATCCAAATAATCCAACAGGTACACTTCACCCAAAAACGGAAATAGAAAAACTGTTAATAGATAATCCTGAAGTATTTTTTATTATTGACGAGGCTTATTATGAATTTTCAAAAATTTCCCTGGCTTCAGTAACTGATAAATATGATAATATTTTGATTTCAAGAACTTTTTCAAAAGCTTTTGCTTTAGCAAGCTTTAGAATAGGATATACGATTTCAAATAAAAAAAATATTCAGATTTTAAACACAATAAGAAATGCAAAAAATGTTTCATTATTTGCTCAAGAAGCAGCTATAGCTGTTTTGGAAGATTTAGCATATGTTGAAAATTATGTTAAAGAAGTTTTAGAAGCAAAAGAGTTTTTTATCAGATCCTTAAAAGATTTTTCTTGGATTGAGATGATATGTAACGGTAGTGGGAATTTTGTATTTTTTTCAATTAAGAATATTGAATTAAAAAAAAAGTTATTAGATTACCTTAAACAAAACAAGGTTTTTATAAGAGATTATGGTCATGTTGAGACTACCGCTAAATTTGTAAGAATTACCGTTGGTAGAATTTCAGACATGAAGCGCGTAATAGAGTTATTTGAATCTTTTGGAAATGATAGATAGATGGTTAATTTTAGGTTACACGTTAAGTTAATTGATATACCATTTCATTTGTTGTTTTTATTATTTTTTTTAATCCCTTTCGGGACTAATTTAATATCAAAAATAATTATACTGTTAATAATTAGCAGCTTACTTTTTCTTAAAAAAAAGAATTGGTTAAATAATTTTCTTTTACGTAAGGAATATTTGATTCCTTCGATTGCTGTCTATTTATTGTACTCATTAGGATTACTTTGGTCAGACAATATACCCGAAGCACTAAAAAAAATGGAGCATGGGCTTTCTTTTTTAGTATTTCCATTAGTATTACCACTTTTTGATTTTTCTAAAAAAGACATTCTCAATCTTTTTAAGAGCTTTAGTTTTGGTTGTTTGTTCATATTAATCTCCTCTTTTTTATATTTTTTATATGTTAGTATTACCCATGACGAATACATAATTTTAGGAGAAATACGCGCAGGGGATAGACCTGGCAATGTTTATGAGTATTTAAGTAAGCATTTTCTTTTGGTCGAGGTCCACAGAACGTACTTCTCTGCTTATTTATTAATTTGCATCCTTTTTGTAATCAATAATTTTAAGGAGTTTAGTACCATTCCTTTCAATAAAAAAAATTTGGTTAGTATTTTATCAATTCTGACCTTTATTCTTGGTTTGATTTGCTTGCAAAGTAAAATAAACATCGCCATATTGTTTTTGATTTTTATTTATTACACTGTTAAAAGCTTTAAAAAGTCCCCAATATTATTATTCAAAGTAATTTTAACTTTTGCAACTATTTTATTCTTGTCTAAAAATATTATTATAAATCGCTTAAAACCTATGGTCAAAGAAATTGAAAATATAATCTCTTCTGAAAATGAAAATGAAAAAAAATTTACAAAGGTACTTCAACCTGGCAGTACGGAAACTAGATATATGCTCTATAAATCTTCTTTGCAACTCATAGGTGAATCTCCAATTTTGGGTTTTGGAACTGGTGATCTCAAGGATGTGCTACGAAATCAAAATTATAAGAATAATTATAAAAGTATTGCCCACTTGAATTATGGAACTCATAGTCAATTGCTATCAATGTTAGTTTCATTTGGCCTTTTAGGTTTTTTTGTTTTTATATCTTTTTTCTTACTCCCACTATATACTAGTATTAAAATTAATGATAGTTTTACAAGTTTTATTCTATTAGTTTTGTTTTTAAATTGTTTAACAGAATCATTTTTATCTAGACAAGAAGGAATTATACCTACTGTACTTTTTATAACAGCTTTGTCGTTTTCCAAAAAAAATAATTCCCATTGAATTACAAAGAATGAAACAAATTATACAAGACCTTAAAAACGGAGAAACCATATTAGAAGAAATTCCTGTTCCAATGACAAAATCAGGATGCGTACTTATAAAAACTACAAGATCATTAGTTTCTTTAGGTACCGAAAAAATGATGGTTGAATTTGGAAAAGCAAATTTTATTCAAAAAGCACGTCAACAGCCAGATAAGGTAAAAATGGTTTTAGACAAAGTAAAAACAGATGGTTTTAAACCAACTATGGATGCTGTTTTTAATAAACTAAACCAACCTTTACCCTTAGGGTATTGTAATGTCGGGGAGGTAGTTGGCGTTGGTAATGGTGTAACCGAATTCGCCATTGGCGACCGTGTTGTGTCAAATGGTAATCATGCAGAATATGTAAATATTCCTAAGAATTTAGTGGCTAAAATTCCAGATAATGTCACCGATGAAGAAGCGACATTTACCGTAATTGGTGCTATAGGACTGCAAGGTATTCGCTTATTAAACCCTACTTTCGGCGAAACAATTGTTGTTGTTGGGCTTGGTTTAATAGGCCTAGTTACAGCAGAATTATTACTTGCAAATGGTTGTAATGTAGTAGGCTTCGATTATGATGCTGAAAAAGTAAAAATCGCAAACGAAAAAGGAATTGTAGCTATAAACCCAGGCGAAGGTACGGACCAAGTTAAATTTATTGAATCGTTTACCAATGGCATTGGCGCTGATGGTGTTATTATTACGGCATCGAATAAAAGTAACGAAATTATTTCTCAGTCTGCTAATATGTGCAGAAAACGCGGCAGGATAATATTAGTTGGTGTTATAGGTTTAGATATTAGTAGAGCCGATTTTTATGAAAAAGAAATCTCTTTTCAAGTTTCTTGCTCCTATGGACCAGGAAGATATGATGACAATTATGAAAAGAAAGGAAACGATTACCCAATTGGATATGTTAGGTGGACAGAAAAAAGAAATTTTGAAGCCATTTTAAATGCTATTTCAAGAGGAACTCTAAAGGTGAAGCCTTTAATTACAGAACGCATTGCCCTAAATGATTATCAAAAAATTTATGGGGATATGAAAAACTCAAGATCTATAGCCTCTATTCTTGAGTATAATAGTACTGTCGCACCAATATCAACTGTTACAATTGCTTCTAAAAACTTTAAAGGAAAAAAGGGGGTTATAGGCATCATTGGTGCTGGTAATTTTACCAGTTCAACAATTTTACCCAATCTTAAGAAAATTAGCGCTGAGGTAAAATATATTGCAAGCTCCGGAGGGTTAACGTCCACCATTATGGCTAAGCGTCATAATATCGCGAATTCTACATCCGATTATCATGAAATTTTAAAAGATCAAGATGTTGATTTAGTATTCATAACTACACAACATAATATGCACGCTGCAATGGTTTTAGAAACCATAAAGGCTAAAAAAAGTGTTTTTGTTGAAAAACCACTTGCCCTTACAGATACTGAACTCGAAGAAATTGTCACTCAATACCAAAACGAAAATGTAACCATTTCAGTAGGGTTCAACAGACGTTTTGCGCCTTTGGCAAAAAAAATGAAAAGTTTAATGGGCAATGGTAATACGCCAATAAACATTGTAGCGACTATGAATGCTGGTTTTATTCCCGCAGATGTTTGGGTCCATGATATGCAAGTAGGTGGTGGGAGAATTATTGGAGAAGCATGCCATTTTATAGATTTATGCACCTATTTTACAGGGAGTAAAGTAATTTCGGTGTGTATGAACGCCTTAGGTGTAAATCCTCAAGAAAATACAGATAATGCAAGCATTCTTCTTAAATATGAAAATGGATCAAACGCTGTAATTAATTATTTCTCGAATGGTAGTAAAGCATATTCTAAAGAGCGGGTCGAAATTTATTCGCAAGAACGCACTATGGTGCTGGATAATTGGAGAAAATTAAAAACTTATGGATTTAAAGGAAGTTCAAAAGTAACTTCTAAACAAGATAAAGGTCACTTTAATCAATTTAAAGAACTAATTCAACAACAACAAAAGGGTGGAGAAGCTATTATTCCATTCTTTGAAATCGTGAACACTACCAAAGCCTCTTTTGCTGCTATTGCATCACTTAAACAAGGGAAATGGATAGCGATAGACTAAACTTACTATTAAACACCGTAAAACATCTAAAAATTAAGCAAATTCGCTTTCAACTGTACTATAAGATTCGAAATAAATTATTTAAAAAAAAATATCATAATTCCTTAAAGCATAGTCCCCTACCTTTAAATTGGGGTCCTGTATTTTTAAATGAAAATAGTTTTTTAGTTGATCGTTTTTCATTTCTCAACCTTGAATATAATTTTCATGGCCTTATAGACTGGAACTATGCTGACTATGGAAAACTTTGGACCTATAATCTCAATTATTTTGATTTTTTAAATCAAAAAACCTTAAGTGTAGATCAAGGTTTAAAATTAATTAACGACTACATTGAAAATGATACGCTAAAAGATGGTCTAGAGCCTTATCCAATATCTTTAAGAGGTATTAATTGGATCAAATTTTTATCCATAAACAAAATATCAGAAACGAGAATTGATCAAGCATTGTATAATGATTATTATAGACTATTTGATAATTTAGAATATCACTTGTTAGGAAATCATTTATTAGAAAATGGATTTTCCCTATTATTTGGATCCTATTATTTTAAGGATGAAAAGCTCTATCATAAAGCACAAAAAATTTTATTTACAGAACTAAAAGAGCAGATTTTAGAGGATGGGGGACATTTTGAACTGTCACCCATGTACCATCAAATACTTTTATACCGACTTTTAGACAGTCTTAATCTCTTAAAAAATAATCAATGGCTCTCTAATGAACTATTAGTTTTTTTAGAAGAGAAAGCTGAAAGTATGCTTTCTTGGCTCCAAATGGTTACCTATAAAAACGGGAATATACCAATGGTTAACGATAGTACCTACGATATAGCTCCTAAATCAGATCAATTATTTGAATATGCAAAAAAATTAGACCTAAAATGGACTGAAACAAAATTGTCAGACTCAGGGTATAGAAAGTTTAAAACAAATTCATACGAACTTTTTATGGATGTAGGTAATATTGGCCCTGATTATCAGCCTGGTCACGCGCATTCAGATACCTTAAGCTTTGAGCTGTACGTAAAACAACAACCTATAATTGTTGATCCTGGAATTTCTACTTATGAAAAAAATGAAAATCGTTTACAAGAACGTCAAACAGCTTATCATAATACAGTAAAAATCAATCATCAAGAACAAAGCAATGTTTGGGATGGCTTTAGAGTTGCACATAGAGCTAAAATTACCACATTAACAGAAAAAGACAACGTAGTGTCTGCTACCCATAATGGATATAAAAAATTAGGGATATTACATACTAGAAATTTTATTGGTACTTTAAATACCATAGAAATAACTGACATTTTTTCTAAAAAAATAGATAAAGAACAAGTAGCTTTTTTTCATTTCCATCCAGACATTGTCTTTATAGAGATTTTAGATAACACTAGAATTTTGATTAACCAAAGTATTGTAATACAATTTGAAAGTGACATTATAAAAATTATAAAAACGAAATACGACTATTGTAAGGGCTTTAATAAAACTGATAAAGCAGAAAAATTAGAGATATATTTTGATCAAAAGCTTATTACAAAAATTATTCTAAAGGAGTAAAAATGAAACTATTATTTTTAACTGATAATTTCCCGCCAGAAGTTAATGCACCAGCAACCAGAACATATGAACATTGCAGGGAGTGGGTAAAACAAGGAGTTGAAGTCACAGTTATTACTTGTGTGCCTAATTTCCCTAAGGGCAAAGTTTTCGTTGGCTATAAGAACAAACTTTTTCAAAAAGAAATTATTGATGGTATAAAAGTAATCAGAGTTTGGACGTACATCACTGCGAATGAAGGTTTTTTAAAACGAATTCTAGATTACCTAAGTTTTATGCTTAGTGCTTTTCTAGCTGGATTATTCATTAAAACAGATATAATAATTGCTACTTCTCCACAATTTTTTACTGCAATTTCAGGTAGATGGTTATCTTTTTGGAAAAGAAAAAAATGGATTATGGAAGTTCGCGATTTATGGCCAGAATCAATTAAAGCTGTAGGTGCTATGAAAACAAACCCTGCGATCCGCTTTTTTGAATTACTCGAAAACCGAATGTACAAAAGTGCTAATAAAATTATAGTAGTCACGGATTCGTTCAAGGAGGTTCTAGTTAAGAAAAATAGCATTGATTCTTCCAAAATATCCATTATTAAAAACGGCGTAAATACATCCCTTTTTAAACCTATACAAAAAGATGTACATTTAATTAAAGACTTGGGTTTACAAGGAAAATTTATAATTGGTTATATAGGCACGCATGGGATGGCCCATGGTTTAGATTTTATTTTAGAATGTGCAAAAGATATTTCAGATAATGATATTCATTTTCTGTTTTTAGGGGAAGGTGCAAAAAAACAAGAGTTATTGGCCCAAAAAGAATACTTGAAATTAGAAAATATCACCATGTTAACCTCTGTAACAAAGCAAGAGGTGGCTAAGTATATATCCATACTTGATATCGGATTGGTAAACTTAAAGAAATCAGACACTTTTAAAAGTGTTTTACCTTCAAAAATATTTGAACTTTGTGGAATGCATAAACCTATACTTTTAGGTGTTGAAGGTGAAGCTAAAAAATTAGTTAATGATTATCAGGTAGGCCTTTCTTTTGAGCCAGAAAATAAAAAAGACTTTCTTGAAAAGATTGAACTTTCAAAAAAATTAAAAGTAACAAGTAAAAATTTTAATCGCTTGATTACAGATTTTGATCGAATAAAATTAAGTAAAAAGATGCTCGAGTTTGTCAAGCAATAAATATCATTTTAAAAAAAGAATAGCTACTTTTACTTTCAAATTTTTAATACATTAAATTGCACTTCTTAGAAACCGCTATATTAATATATATTGGTGCTTTTCTATTAACCTATTTAACTATCCCAAAGATTATAAAAGTGGTTGGGTATAAAAGGCTAATGGACGACCCCAATCATCGAAGTTCTCATGTAGGAAAAACCCCTACTTTGGGAGGGGTTTCATTTTTTTACACCCTAATTTTTGCTTTATTTTTCATAAAAGATTGGAGTATTTTTCAGGAAGGAATGTACATCATTCCTGGCCTTACCATTTTGTTTATAGTCGGGTTAAAAGACGATTTAGTTGTATTATCCCCTCTATCAAAATTAATTGCTCAAGCATTAGCTGTTTCATTTATTTTAGCAAATGAAGGTTTTATCATTCATTCCTTAAATGGATTTTTAAATATTTATGAAATTCCCTATTTTTTGTATTTAGGTATCGCTGGTTTTATGATGATTACTATCATTAATTCCTATAATTTAATTGATGGTATCGACGGACTAGCCTCCATTGTCGGAATTGTGATTCTCATGATTTACACAACCATATTTTACTTATCAGGCGAGCATTATTATGCATTAATAGGTTTGACTTTAAATGCTAGCCTAATGGCATTTCTAGGATATAATGTGTCTACCGACAAAAAAATATTTATGGGAGATACGGGTTCATTAATTGTCGGGTTTATCATTAGCGTTTTAACTCTAAAATTTCTGGCGCTTAAACCTCAAGACTATACAGAACTTCCGTTTTTATTAGAAAATGCACCACTTATAGCCATAAGTATCTTAATTGTGCCCTTATTTGATACTGCAAGGGTATTTGCGATACGCTTATCAAATAAAAAAGGCCCGTTCTCACCAGACAGAAATCATACACACCATGTTTTAATTGACCATTGGGGTTTATCCCATAAGCAAGCGAGTTTTATTATTGGATGCTTTAATTTAATCTTTGTCATGCTTTTTATAGTTTTAGGCAGTACTGCAAAAAATATAGGAATGGTGATTATGTTGGTCACGGTCGTTATTATTCTTGGTTATGTTTTTTTTAGATACAACTATAATTTTTCTACGTTAAAACAAAAAATAAGAATAAAAAGAAAGGTAGATCATCTTAAAACTAAAATTGAGAGTCCAAAAAAGAAAAAAAATCGAGAAAACAAACAGCAATGATTTTTTTAAGATTTATTTCTATTTAACTCTAAAAGCTAAGTAACCACTCTACTTATGAAAAAAATACTCATTACAGGCGCTGCAGGTTTTTTAGGTTCTCATTTATGCGATCGCTTTATTAAAGAAGGGTTTCATGTGATTGGGATGGATAACCTAATTACAGGTGATCTAAAAAATATTGAACATCTGTTTCCTCTACCGCAGTTCGAGTTTCACCATCATGACGTCTGTAATTTTGTGCATGTAGGTGGTTCATTAGATTTTATTTTACATTTCGCTTCGCCTGCCAGCCCTATTGATTATCTAAAAATACCTATTCAAACACTCAAAGTGAGTTCAGTAGGGACCTTAAATTTACTAGGCTTAGCCAAACAAAAAAACGCTAGAATTTTAGTAGCCTCCACTTCCGAAATTTATGGTGACCCTTTGGTGCATCCCCAAAACGAGGAGTATTACGGGAATGTCAGCTCTATAGGCCCTCGCGGTGTGTATGACGAAGCGAAACGCTTTATGGAATCACTCACTATGGCCTATCACCGGTATCATGGTGTTGATACGCGCATTGTGCGCATTTTCAATACTTACGGTTCCCGCATGCGTTTAAATGATGGCCGTGTAGTTCCTGCCTTTATGGGACAAGCTTTACGGGGCGAAGATTTAACCGTTTTTGGGGATGGCTCTCAAACCCGATCTTTCTGTTATATTGATGATCAAGTAGAGGGTATTTATCGCTTATTAATGAGCGATTATGCTGAACCTGTAAATATTGGCAATCCACATGAAACAACTATTTTAGAATTTGCGCAAGAGATTATTAAACTAACAGGCACTGACCAAAAAATCATCTTTAAACCCTTACCGCAAGACGATCCTTTACAGCGGCAACCCGATATAACACGTGCAAAAGAAATTTTGGGTTGGGAGCCCAAGGTACAGAGGGCTGAAGGTTTAAAAATCGTATACGATTACTTTAAATCATTATCCCCAGAAGAACTAGAAAAAAAAGAACACAGAGATTTCTCTGGAAATGGAAAGTAGGTTCCGAATCATTCGATCCAAGTGCAGTATGCATTAAAATTAAGGTTCAGGAGTCAAGATTCAAGATAAAAAAAGGTCTAAACTCTTTGTTCTGAAATCTTGGTACTTCATTTGTTAGGATATACTCGGTATCGGCTAGTGCTCATTGCCCCATTTGCTATTACAGTCGCTAAACTATAAATAAAGACGTCCTAGCAATGTAAGAGTTCCTATTTTAAAGTCGTGCACAATTTGACAGATTTGGCTATTATACCAATTTTTGGTATATTTAAACCAAAGTAGGAAAAACATGAACAAAAATACATCAATATCACTCGGAAATTATTTTGACCAATTTGTCCAAAATAGTATAAGTAAAGGAAGATTCAAAAATGTCAGTGAAGTTATACGTGCTGGATTAAGACTTTTAGAAGAGGAAGAAAGTAAAGTAATTGCTTTAAAAAACGCAATTCAAGATGGAATTGACAGTGGAATAGCTCAGGACTTTGACCCAAAAAAGCATCTGGAATCACTCAAAGCGAAAAAGCACTCTAATGGCTGAATATAAATTAACAAACAAAGCTGTTGAGGATTTATCTAAGATCTGGGATTATACTTTTGAGGTTTGGCCGGAAAATCAAGCTGATAAATATTATGAGGAATTAATTTCTAACTGTGATGAAATTGCTAAAAATCCAGATTTGGGTAAAAGCTACACTGGAATATCAGAGCAACTCCTTGGATTGAAGGCAAATCGGCATATTATATTTTACAGAACTTTAAGCGAAAGCTATGTTGAAATAACCAGAATATTACACGAGAGAACGGATTTGAAGCAAAGAATAGCAGAATAAAAAAACTGCATACAATGGCTATAAGTTATTGCTTACTCTTAATTACTGCTGTAAATACCCTCGGATTTTTAGTTTGGTGTGTACTTGCGAAGTAAGGGTCTAACACCTCAATCATTCATAGCCCAAACGATAAGGTTTAGTCTACTGGTTCCAAAAGCAGCGTGGTCTTGATGCTTTGGTAGGCTAATTATGATGAATAAAATTTGGCTTTATTCAGCTTCAATAGGTATTTTTGCGGAAACCTTCTTTTCGTATGAACATTCTAATTCTTGGTGCAGGCGGTCGCGAACATACCCTTGCTTGGAAATTAAAACAAAGTAAAAAACTATCTCAATTATTTGTAGCACCGGGTAATGCAGGGACTGCAGCTATTGCCACGAACTTAGCGCTAGGAGTAACTGATTTTGTAGCCATTAAAAACGCGGTACGCACCCATAACATACAAATGGTCATTGTGGGTCCAGAAGATCCATTGGTACACGGCATTCACGATTTCTTTTTAAATGATGCCGAGTTAAGGGCTATCCCCGTAATTGGTCCACAAAAAGCAGCGGCTACCCTTGAAGGAAGTAAAGATTTTGCTAAAGAATTTATGATGCGTCATCACATTCCAACAGCAGCTTATGAAAGTTTTACCTCGGAAAGCCTAGAAAAGGGCTATTTATTTTTAGAAAGCTTAAAGCCTCCCTATGTGTTGAAAGCAGACGGATTAGCTGCCGGAAAAGGTGTGGTTATTCTGACCGATTTACAAGAAGCTAAAACCGAATTAAAAAGCATGTTGGTCGACGCTAAATTTGGTACAGCAAGCACCACCGTGGTCATTGAGGAATTTTTAGACGGTATTGAATTAAGTGTTTTTGTACTCACTGATGGAAAAAATTACAAAGTTCTGCCCACGGCAAAAGACTATAAACGCATTGGTGAAGGTGATACCGGACTCAATACAGGCGGAATGGGAGCCATTTCCCCCGTTCCTTTTGCCAATGATGAGTTCATGAACAAAATACACGACCAAGTAGTTAAACCTACCGTAGAGGGTCTTAAAAAAGATAATTTACCTTACAAAGGATTTATTTTTATCGGTTTAATTAAAGTAGACAACCAACCCAAGGTAATTGAATACAATGTTCGTTTGGGAGATCCTGAAACCGAAGTGGTCATCCCTAGAATTAAAAATGATTTAGTAGACCTGTTTTTGGCGGTTGCCAATGAAACTTTAGATACTGTAGATTTGGCGTTGGATGAACGAACAGCAACTACGGTGATGGCGGTTTCTGGCGGATATCCTGAAGCTTATGGCAAGGGAAAAGAAATAACGGGTTTCTCAGAAGTGAAAGATGCCTTGGTGTTTCACGCCGGTACCGCACTAAGCGATGGTAAAATCGTAACTTCTGGCGGAAGAGTATTGGCGGTAACCGCATTTGGAGCTGATCACAAAGAAGCCTTAAAAAAATCGTATGACAACCTAGCAAAACTGCATTTTGACGCTATGTATTACCGAAAAGATCTAGGTTTTGATTTGTAGCTTCGACTACGCTCACCTACCAAAGTTCGACTCCGCTCCGCTACCTAAAATCGACTGCGCAATACTATAGCCTATTCAATACAAATACTACCCTGTATTCTGAAAAATAAAATACAATCAACTATCGCCAAATAGATAGTTGATTGTATTTATTACTTCTAAATAAATATTAGCCATTATTAGCATCATTCCCTATAAAAGAATGAGCACTAACTCTTGAGGATTTCTCCGTTTCGTTGTTGTATTTTTTAAGTTGCAACATCCAATACACAAAGGCTACAGAGCCAACAATTACAAAAATCCAGTTTAAGGTATTTGCAGCCCACCAGCTCTCCATCATACGCAACATATCAAAGGGTGCAAACAAGATATTTACAAATAAATCTTCAATCGCTCTAAAAAATGATTCCATCTTAATTATATTTACCCTACAAAAATATAAAAACCCAAGATGATTTCAAGCATTTTTGGAAAAACAAAACCATTTAACTTCATTATTATAGGTGCTTTCTTGTTTCTATTCTATTGGACGACGATATTTATGTTGTTTTCAAAACCTTATTCTTCAGACAATCTCCCATCACAAAGCATGGTTTTAGTACTACTTTGTAGTATGGTTTTTGTGATTAACTTTATCGTAAAGCGCAATAAAATTACAGAAACCAACTCTTATGCCATTTTGTTTTTCTCCTTACTCATGGTGCTTTTTCCAGAAGTATTATTAGATAACAACAGTATTCCTTGTACATTTTTTTTATTGCTGGCCACTAGAAAATTGTTGAGCATAAAATCTTTAAAAAACATTAAACTTAAAATTTTTGACGCCAGTATTTGGGTGGTTGTTTCTAGCCTCTTCTATGATTGGGCCATCTTATACTTACTTTTAGTGTTTATCACCATATACCTATACCAACCCAAAAAATTCCGCAATTGGGTGATTCCTTTTATTGGTTTTTTTGCGGTAGGCATGATCAGCTTGGGCGCATTAACGATTTTCAATAAGCCTAATTTTATTGAAAACCATTATACATTTTCAGTGAATATTGCCAACGATTTTATATATCAATGGCAAAGTAGTATTAAGTTGATTATCTATATCATGGCGTCCTTACTCCTTTTTATTTTAACCTTTCTAAAACTTTCTAAATCAGGAAAAGGTCGTATCAATACCATGCGCTTAATTGCGCTCTTCTTTTTTATAGGTTTAGTGATCACCCTACTCGAATCATTCGATGAAGTAACGCCTATTTTGTTGACCTTTTTTCCGGTATCCGTTTTTTTAACCAATTATATTGAAAACATAAAACGCTCTAAACTTAAAGAAGGCGTTCTTATTTTTATTATTTTAATTCCTTTCGTAGTCTTAATTACCAGATTTAACTAATGTACTCCAAGGTATACTATTAGTGCTGAAAGGCATTGATGTTAACTAATTGATGTGAAGATGAACGCTTAAGCCAACGTTCTTCAAATCTGATATAAATTTGTGGTTTGTTGAACTATCGTTTTCTGGATGGCATCTCTACATAACTATTCAAAAGAAAGTTTCGCGAATAAAAGTATCTTTGCAACAAAGCTTTATATTATGTTTAGTGAATTTGCATTTGCCATTTTTGAAAAAAGTATAGCCACATACCATATAAAAGATGATGTATACCAATCTTTTGAAAATCCGTACCCAAAAGACGATATTGCCCATCTTTTATATCGTAAAAACTGGATCGATACAGTACAATGGCATTATGAAGATATTATTCGGGACCCGAATATAGATCCGTCAGATGCCTTGGTTTTAAAGCGCAAAATTGATGCGAGTAACCAAGACAGAACAGATTTAGTGGAGTATATTGATAGTTATTTTTTAAATAAGTACCAATCAGTATCAATCAAAGAAAATGCTGCGATTAATACGGAAAGTCCAGCTTGGGCGATAGACCGTTTATCTATATTGTCATTAAAAATTTATCACATGCAAGAAGAAGCATCGCGTACTGATGCGAGCACCGAGCATCTAAATAAATGTAAGGTTAAATTAGCTATTCTTTTAGAACAGAAAAAAGACTTGTCTACTGCTATTGATCAATTATTGACCGATATTGAGCAAGGCAACAAGTACATGAAAGTGTATAAACAGATGAAAATGTACAATGACGATGAATTAAACCCTGTACTAAGAGGAAAAAAATAAACAGGAGTATTTATGGCTTCACAGAAACACCTTTTGGTCATCCGAATGTCTGCCATGGGCGATATTGCCATGACCGTTCCTGTACTACTGGCATTGCAACAACACTATCCTGACCTAAAAATTACGGTATTGACTAGAGCTTTTTTTAAGCCACTATTTTCACAGTTGCCCAATGTTTATATTTTTGAAGCTGATGTAAAGGGAAAGCACAGCGGTATTTCTGGGCTTTACCTACTTTTCAAGGAATTAAAAGCCTTAAAAATTGATGCCGTTGCTGATCTACACAATGTATTACGAAGTAAAGTCTTAAAACTCTTTTTTACTACTGCTGGTATTCCTGTGGTACAAATAGATAAAGGCCGTAGCGAAAAGCGAGCTTTAACAGCCTTAAAAAACAAACAATTTAGTCCTTTAAAAACTACCCATCAACGATACTCCGATGTTTTTACGGCCTTGGGATTTCCAATACGATTGGAAAAAACCAGTTTACTGACCAAAGAATCACTTTCAACAAATGCACAAGCACTTTTAGGAACGAATAACAAAAAGCGAATTGGAATTGCGCCCTTTGCGGCTTTTTCAGGAAAGATGTATCCCTTGCAGCTCATGGAACAAGTCGTTGAAACCTTAGCAAAGTATGACCATTATCAAATCGTTTTATTCGGAGGTGGGCCTAAAGAAAAAAAAGCCTTGGAACTTTGGCAAAATAGGTATAACAATACCCTAAATGTTGCAGGTAAATTTTCATTTCAAGAAGAATTGAGTATCATTTCTCAATTAGATCTTATGCTCGCTATGGATAGTGGAAATGCCCATTTAGCAGCGAACTACGGAATCCCGGTTGTCACGTTATGGGGGGTTACCCATCCATATGCCGGGTTTTACCCGTTTAGGCAGCCCAATGAAAATGCACTTCTTGCGGATAGAAGTCAATATCCTCTAATTCCGACCTCCATTTATGGGAATAAACTTCCGAAAGGCTACGAAAAGGTAATGGATACGATTCGTCCGGCTTCGATAATTGCTAAAATTGAAGAAATAGTTAATTAGCTTAGAAAGGTATCTGACTTAGCCCATAATCATTTTTTAACTGGATCATGAACTCTTGCACTGAGGGTAGCCGAAATGTGAGTTTGAACTTTATTTAGGCCACCTGCTTATGTGCCATGGCTCTAAAATAAAATCGCAATTGTTGCATATACCGATATCGTAATGCAGTTGCGCTGCCCTCTACCATTAAGCTTCTCACCCCTAAAAATGAAGATATAATGTAACTTGCTGCACCTTCGCAGTCGACATGACGATCTACGTAACCGTTAAACTTTCCTTTTTGTAGCGAAGACACCAAGTTAACTTCCCAAATTTTTAAAATATCATTTAAATACTTCATGATTTCTGGATTCCTTCCGTTGAATTCGTTCAAAAAATTATTTAAAAGAAAGCCGTAATCGTTTTGATTGTGTTCTGCGGTTTGTAAAGCCTCTTCAATACATTTCGAGATCAACTCTAATGGATTGTCATGCCCTTCTATAGGTTCAATAAGCATGCTGTACACTTTACGAACTACTAAGTTTTCGAGAATACTAATGAAAAAGTCTTCCTTAGATTTAAAATGATAGTAAAAAGCTCCTTTAGATAAGTCTAACTCTTTTAAAATATCATCGATACTGGTTTTGTAAAATCCGTTTTTGTAGAATAATGCCAATCCGGTAGTTTGCATACGATGCATGGTAGCCATGCGTTTTAGGTTTTTTTCCATAAGATTTGGGTTTTGGGGTAAACCGACTCTAAAGTCTTTTACAAAGTTATGGTCTTCACCTAGCCGCTAAAAAGTATTAGGTTAAAAGCACACTAAAATTCGCTAAGTAGCACAAAAACAGATACAAGTGAAGCTTTAAAAAAAACAACAAACCAGGTAGTCGGTTAAAAAGGTGTTTTATTGGGTGATGTCCGCTTATATATACCTTATAAAACAGCATAAATTAGGCATTTATCCCTACTCCAGTAATAATACATTGGGTAATTCTTTACTATACCCTAGCGTCAACAAAAAAGTTCACTTGCTCGTATTTTTATAAACCTACAAGGCTTTTGAGACCTTGTAGGACGCTTTATTTACCTGTTATGGAGCCACTGTGCCCTGACAGCTGCTTCCTGCGCCAGCAGTACACCCGTAACAATGTTGGGAGATAATGATGTTTCTATCTTGTAAGACATCCTCATTATAATCCTTAATATGTTTTACTTTACTGGCTACTTTTAAATCGAGCATTTGGTTAAAATCACAATCGTATAGCCAACCATCCCAACTAATCGAAATAGTATTGGTACACATCACATTCGCAACAGCAGCAGGATTATAGGCCTCTACCAAAGCATACATATAATCCTCATAGTTTTCTGAAGCAATCAAATAATCTAAAAATCGGGCAATTGGTAAATTGGTAATCGCAAAAAGGTTGTGAAACTGAATATCAAAATCTTCTTTCAATGCTTTTTTAAAATCCTTTTCCATGGCGGCTTGATCTCCTGGTAAATACGCTCCTGAGGGATTATAGACTAAATCTAGCCGTAAATCACTCCCGGGCATTCCGTACCCAATAGCATTTAAATCTTGCAAGGCTCTAATGGATTTATCAAAAACTCCATCTCCACGTTGTTTGTCGGTTTTACCTCGAGTGTAGTGAGGCATCGAAGAGATCACATGAACATTATGTTTTTTAAAAAACTCGGGTAAGTCGTAATACTTTTTATTGGCGCGAATAATGGTTAAATTAGACCGAACAATAAAATCTTTAATCCCCGCTTTTGCGGCTTCCTCTACAAACCAACGAAAATCAGGGTTCATTTCTGGCGCTCCACCTGTTAAATCTAAGGTATGTGCTCCTGTATTTTTAATCACCTCTAAACACTGCATCATAGTATCACGTGTCATAATCTCTTTACGATCAGGACCTGCATCAACGTGGCAATGCTCACAAACCTGATTACACATGTACCCTACATTGATTTGCAGAATTTCTAATTTTTTTGGACGTAATGGAAAATGCCCAATTTGTGCAATTTTATCCTTAAAATAAGGCAATTCCCCGTCAGCGAAAATTCCTCCATTTAATATTTCTAATTGTTTGTTCGTAATTGCAAGTTCATCTTGTCTTGCTTTTAATGATTTTATAGCCATTTTTTTTAGTTGTTGGTTGTTGGTTGTTCGTTGTTCGTTTCTGATGTATCAAACAATTACTAAATTCCACACAACACTATTTATCAATTTTTAATTTATTTTGAAACAAGTGATTAAGTTGCAAGGTATACAGGTACACGTACAAAGTACTATCAGCCGATAACCGACAACTGTCAACCCAATTACATGGATAACTTATCATACTTATTCATCATCTGAACCCCATGAACCAAAGTGGCCCCACTTTCAATCGCAGCACCTACATGCACGGCTTCCATCATTTCTTCCTTGGTAATTCCTTTTTGTAAGCCGTCTTTGGTATAGGCATCGATACAATAGGGACATTTAACCACATGCGAAACGGCTAAAGCAATCAAAGATTTTTCTCTGGCACTTAAGGCGCCCTCTTCAAACACTTTACCGTAGTAATCGAAAAACTTAGTACCTAATTCTTCGCTCCATTCAGTAATTTTACCAAATTTTCTAAGGTCTTTTGGGTCGTAGTAAGAATCTGCCATATTAGTATTATTTTATATTGTTTTAGATTGTTTGAAATGTTGTTCTTGATGAAAACTATATGGTATTCCCGCTAAGCTTCGTTCAGCATCTGGTAAAATCTCCATATTATCCCAAAGTCCGGAAACTAGTGTGTTTGCATATTCCATAGGCAAGTGATTACTTTTCATCAGCTGGTAAGCCTTCTGAAAATCATATTCTAAATACCGATGTGTATATTTAAGTTGGGCCTCAACATTTTCTAGGAGAACATACCAAACTCTTGTTGTGCCATCGTTGGCTGGCATACCAATAACACCTGGGTTGATCCATGTTTTATGGTTCAGATCTTGTGAAAAAGGCAATCCACAATGCCCCGCTAAAATAACCTCAGCATCCAAGTTCTTAAAGTTTTCAAGTTTAGTTGCTACGGATGAGGATTCAAATATAAATTCAGATATGTGCCTTACTGCACCGTGTACAACTCCCACTTTTTTACCTACGTAATCAAAGGAGATATGGTTTGGTAAGCCTTCCATGTAGTCGAGGGAATCTTTCGACAAACGCGACTGCGCGTAGGGATACCATAATTTTGAAAAGCCATCACAGCGACTGCCTTCTGTAAAGTCACAGCCGCAATCTTCAGCGCCTTCTACCAATTGAAGTTCTACATTTCCCGCAATACTATGTGCTCCCCAAGTTTTAAATAGCTGAACTGTTTCTTCTGGTTCAGCACAGTACCCGACAATATCACCTGTACAAATACAATGATGTGCGGGAATATTATGTTCTTGGGCAATAGTCATCAAAGCTTCTAAGGCCTGTAGGTTGCTATAAATACCCCCAAAAACCAACAACTTACCTTCTAAGGTGCCTAAATAATTTATTTTTTTATCCATACAGGAACAAAATATAGGATGATACAGGATACAATACCCCAAAAATTAATCCACAATAAATCAGCATACTTTCCGCTAGTAAAAATTAATTGGTAGGGGAAAAGATTAAAAACTAACAAAAATCCAAAAACAATTCCACAAAAAACACTCAAATGGAAACTTAATTTAGGTGCTTTATCCCTCCAAAATAGAAAAATTGGTGTTAAACCAATCACCATGGTTCCGCTAATGGTTGTTGCTGATAAAATTTCTGCATTTAGAAAAACAGGAATGGTACCTAAAACAGCAATTAGGACCATGGACCAGCGACCAAATTTTAGCGTGTTTCCTAATTTTAAATCAATAGCTACTAATTTTGAAAAAGAGGAAAAAGTAGAATCCAAGGTTGATGCTGCCGAGGTGATCATGATAAAATTAATGACTAAAAGAATAAACACCCCAAACGCCTTTCCAACCTCAACGGCTGCCTGGCCTTGCATTCCTTTAGCTTGGGCATATACACCAATAATACTGAATAGTATAATACAGGCAGCTCCTACCACCGCAGCCCAAAGAAAACTTTTTAAAGTTGTTCTAGGCTTACTCAAAAAGCCTCTATCTGTTAATACTGGATCGTGAAAAGGATAACTCAAGGATTGTAAAACTGCAGCAAAAAGTAGATTTAAACCCATATCAAATGTCCAACTACCTGAAAAAGCAACTTCGTGTATCGTAACGGATGCTTCTGATTTAAAAATAACCTCTAAAATGACGAGTAATAGAATAAAAAACAATCCCATTTGTACGACGTCGGTAAAAATACTGCTGCTCATTCCCCCTTTTATAACATAAGCTAGGGTCAAGAAAGTAAAAACCAAAATAGACCAATAGTAGGCACTAGAACCTATATCACCAAAATAAGACCCGATAACCATGGTGTTACTCCAAACTTCATTAAATAAACGAAAAGCAATTAAAATAGAAAAAACAGCAACTGCACTTCTACCAAATTTAGAGCTTAAAAAATGGTGAATACTAGTGAATTTTCCTTGAGTACGCATTTTGTAAATAATGATTCCCGCCACAGCAAAAGATAAATAATACGCTGCATAAGCCACACCGCCAACGATCCCGTAATCTAATCCTAAATTGGCGGCATTGGTAATACTTTTTGCAAAAATCCACGAAATTACTAAGCTTCCCATTAACATAAACCCAGTAGGCGCTTTTCGCCTGTGCTCTGCTTTAAAAAACTGATTGGTATTTTTTGCTAAGGGTGACACTAGAAATAAAACCAAACTTGAAACAATAATCAAGGCCCATTGAAGCTCACTCAGACCAAGCCCCCAAAACTCGAAAGGAGAACTGAGCCCACTCATTTTTGATAATAGGGATAAACTTATTCGCATTTATTCAGCCTTTTTATAGGTAAAAACAAGCTTATGATCTCTTCAAGGAGACTAGTTCTAAGATTAAAACTTAAATTAACTCGAATTTTTACAGTTTCAAATGGGTAGGTTTTCATAGAAAGTTATTGCATTTTCAAATCTTCGAATCAAAAATAATTCGCTTAATTATTATCCCACCATACCTTTACATTAATACTATTCCCATCGGTATCGCTTGCTGCTTTTGTATAATTAATAGCATTCAAGGCTTCTTCTTCTGCCGGATAAGGCATACGAACGGGAATTAAATTATCGTTTAAACTAGCCGATATTGTTTTTAAGACTGGAAAACCTGTTCTTCGGTATTCAATCCAGCCTTCATAGCCATTAATCATATTTGCAATCCATTTTTGACTAATAATTTGCTCTAGGGCATTTGTGCCAGAGGTATCAAAAGACGCTGATGTGGTTAAATAATTTAAGGGTAAATCGGTACCCCAATAGGCGAAAGCTTGTGTTACTCCTATTTCATAAAGTGCTTTGGCATCCGCCAGAATAAATCCTTTGTGCGCCGCTTCTGCCAATAAAAAGTGGGTTTCCATACTGGTCATAAAATTAGCATCGAGCCGGCCCGTATTTTCTCTAAAAATAGTTCCTGTTAAGGAGTAATCAGCTAATGAAATAGCCGTTTGTGAAGCATCTATGCCATTTAAAAGTCCTTCATACGCATCCGAAGTACTATTGCCAAAAGGTCGAAACAAGGTGGCTATTCTTGGATCATTTAGATCTTGTAACACTTCTTCCATCGTTTCAGATAACACAAAATTGTTAAAATCGCCAATACGCAAGCGAGCTAGTCTAAAATTATTAGGTTCACCATCGCTAAAATCGAAAACAGCATTTTGGGAATTTTCTTGGATAAAATTACCTGCATTAAAAATTTCTTGGAGTTGATCTTCTATTTCTATTTGATCAGAAATACGCATTAAAAACTTAATCTTTAAACTGTTGGCAAGCCGAATCCATGCGTTTAAATCACCTTCAAAAAGAATGTCTCCTTCTAAGGGTATACTACCGGTATATTGCTCTATTGCCGTAATCCCTTGGTTTAAATTAGCCAATATACCATTTGGTCCCCTATAAATTTCCTCTTGAGTGTCATAAACAGGAGTTACCGTTCCTTGATTTCCTCTGAAAGCTTCAGAGTAGGGAACATCGCCAAATAAATCGGTTAAAGCTGCCGTCATGTAGGCTTTCAAAATTAAGGAAGGCCCCCTATAAACGGCAAAAGTTTGATTTTCATTGGCCAAGTTTAAAATAATTTCGTTATCACGTAAATTTTTATAAAAAATAGGCCATGGATTACCGCCTAATTGCGGAGATTTTAAATTGTGACGATCAAAGAGGTTAAAATCTAAAGCAGTGGTATACTGCCCCAATAAATTGCCTGCCGTAAAACCTTCATAAGACATCTGTTCGCCATAGTCATAAATAACTTGGCGCAGTAATAAGCTAGGCTGTATGCTTACTGGCGCATTGGGGTTGGTATTGATTTCTTCAAAATCTTTGGTGCATGATAGTATGGCTAGGATGCTAAAGAAGCCTAAAAACCATTTTCTTCTAAAATTATATCTTTTATTCATAGTACTTTTTCTTAAAAATTAAACCCAGCTTTGAAGCCTACACTACGAGTAGTGGCATAAGACATGTCTTCTACGCCACCAACAAAGCCTTGGCCTTGAACAGATAATTGCTCTGGATCAAAATGTGGGTTCTCCGAAAGCGCGAAAAGATTCCTACCAATTAATGACAGTTGTAAGCTTGCGCTCTGATTAAAAACTTTTAAATTATCGAAGGTATACCCCACAGCAAATTGGCGCAATTTTAAAAATGACGCATCATAAGTATTATTTTCTTCATGATTGCGATCGTAAAACTGCCGGTAATAACTTTCGGCAGTCACCGCAAGCGTATTTTGTTCATAAACAGGAGCGTTAGCCGTGCCTACATTAACCACACCATTCGGTATAATTCCTGCTTCAGGCCTAAAGGCTGTCTCTGCCAATTGCCCGCCAACATTGCCCAGGGCTCTAGTTCTAGACACAATTATCCCTCCTTGCTGCCAGTCGAGTAGAAAGCTTAAATCCCACTTTTTGTAGTTCAATTGATTGTTGAACCCCAGCATAAAATCTGGATTATAATTTCCTAGTTTTTGCAAATTATTATCTGGAATATACCGACCCTGATTGGTTAAAATAAAATCTCCATTCTCATTTTTTAAATATCCTGTACCATACAAGTCGCCCACTCGACCACCTTCTTCAACTTGTAAAAATACCGTTTGGTTTTGGCTGTCATATATTCTAGAATACGCTAGCGTTAAACGCCCACCATCTTGTGGTAAGTCCTCAACCGTAGCGCGATTGCTGCTAAAATTTAAAGTGCTATTCCATTTAAAATTACTGGAAGTTATAGGTGAAATCCCCGCTATTATCTCTAGCCCTTTTGAACGTACTTTTCCTCCATTCACCACCTGTTGGGTAAACCCTGAAGATATCCCAATAGGCAATGAAATAATTTGATCGGTGGTTAGTGCATTGTAATACGAAATATCAAAACGCAATTGATCTCCGAAAAATCTTAGGTCTGCTCCTATTTCAAAGGAAGAAGTACTTTCAGGTCTTAAATTAGGGTTCGCAATGGTACTTTGATTGCTAAAAGTAGGTTGCCCATTAAAAGGCGTTTGTGCTACAAAAGCACCTGTTGTTTGATACGGGTTAGTATCATTACCCACTTGTGCCCAACTCGCTCTTAATTTTACAAAAGAAAAAGCACGAGGAAGTTCTAAAACTTCTGACACTATAAAACTGGAAGAAACAGAAGGGTAAAAGAAAGACGTATTATCTACAGAGAAAGGTGTTGCCAAAGCACTTGACCAATCGTTTCTTCCGGTAATATCAAGGTATAAAAAGTTCTTATAACCAAATTTCGCCATCCCATAAAAACTATTGATGCGCTTGTTCGATTCAAACTCAAAAACTTCAATAGGCGAAGCAGCATTTGATAATCTGAAAATACCCGGTTGTGCTAAACTTGTTGTTTGTGATTGTCCAGTAAAGGCTTTTTGATCTAATCGGTTTCCTCCAAGGGAAACATCTACCTTAAAATCATTAAAGACCTGGCCATAGTTTAAAAGAAAATCGGTATTAATTTCTCTATACAAGACATCGTGCTCTGCATAACCCCCATTCCTGAAGCGGTTAGAACTAAAGTTTCTTCGCAGCTGTCGAACTTCACTAGAATAATCCATCCCTGATCGTAGGCTAGCTTTTAGGTGCTCTGTAATTTGGTAGTTTGCACTAATATTTCCAAACACACGATCTCTATTAAAAGAGTTGGTATTTTCAAGTAGCGTAAAAAAAGGATTGTCAAAAAAAGTATAGTTAAACGAATACTGTTGTAAGCCTTCTAAACCTGGCTGCCAGTAGTTTCTTAGGCTATTGATATCGGCCGAGCGAGGTCCCCATCCTACCAAAGCATAATTTACATTTTCAGATCCATAGCCATTGCTTGGTCGGTTGTCGCTTTGAGAATTTATATAATTCACAGCGGCATTGATTTTCAATTTATCGGTAGGAGCAAATCCTAATCGTGCGCTTAGTGTTTGTCGATCTAAATTTACGCCTGGAATAATAGACTCACTTCGTAAATCTGTAAACGAAAGACGGTAATTTCCTTTGTCAAAACCTGAAGAAATAGCAATATTATTAATAAAAGTGCTTCCCGTATTGTAAAAATCTTTTAGATTATCGGGATGCGAAATAAAAGGTGTCGGTGTAATCGGTAAACCACTATACAGAGCGGTATCAGCGCCACGAACTACCGTACCATCGGGTAAGGTAACTGGACTATCGAACTGAGGAATTAAAATACCTTGGTCTAAACGAGGACCCCAACTGTACGATATATTGTCATTAACGCCACCCCCCAAACCATCGACATACGCAAACTGGCCTGAATTTCCTTGTCCAAATTGGTTTTGAAAATCTGGTAATTGAAAAGCGCTATCCACAAAAAAGCTCGTATTGTAACTAATGCCTAGGCCTTTACTTTTGGAGCCGTTTTTAGTTTCGATAACAATCACTCCATTTGATGCTCTTGTGCCATAAAGTGCTGCAGCACTGGGGCCTTTTAAGACAGATACTTCGGCAATATCGTCTGGATTTACTTCCATAGCGCCATTACCAAAATCAATTTCTTGAAAACCAGCAGCGGCTTCGTTGCTAAAATTAAAAACCGAATTATTATTTATAGGTACACCATCCACTACAAAAAGCGGATTATTATTTGAAAATGATGCTTCGCCACGAATGGTAATTTTTGAGGTAGAGCCAACGCCTGTTGCGCCTTGCGTAATGCTTACCCCTGCTAACTTACCACTTAGGTTATCTAAAAAATTAACTGATTTTACCTCGGAAACTTCCTGGGCATCAATACTTTGTACAACATAACCTAACTCTTTGGTCTCTCGTTTTACACCCAAGGCCGTAATCACCACTTCGCCCAATTGTTCCGAGCTTTCTACAAGTACAATCCTAAGGGTTTGTGTATTCTTTAGGATAACTTCTTGGGTTTGAAACCCTATTGCTGAAAAAATTAAGGTGCTACCATCATTTGGAATAGTCATCTCAAAGTTTCCGTTTTCGTTGGTAATACTTCCTTTGTTGCTTCCTTTTAAGGCTACGTTGACATAGGATAAGGGGTTGTTTTCACTATCCGTAACGGTACCCGAAATGGTTTGTTGTGAAAAGGCCATTGCCGAATAGCACATAGCAACCACCGTAAATAAGTAATTCATAATTGGTTCTAAAGTTTAGTCATTAAATGGATGAAGATCAAAAGGTTTCTTGTCGTTGAAAACAAGATTTTGATGCTTTAAAATGGCCTACTTAGAAGCTAGGAGAACCCTTATTGAAGTAAATAAAATACTTTTTAGCTCGAAAAATTAAAAAAGAACGCGTCGTAATCCAGACAAATTCTTGTAGGATCAGAATAAAAAGTTGCACTATTTCCTGAGGAAGGACTGAAGAAAAATTGAAAAGACGCTGAACGTCTTCCCTAGTATCAATATCCGATAAGTTCGCAAGCAGGGCAACTTGAGTATCGTTGTATGATCTCACTAAGGCTAAAATTGTTTTTTTAATGCTGCTCGTTTGCCAGGGTAAATCAATAAATTGTTCTCTATTGAAGTGCGTTTTGTGAATTCCCAATAAATAAAATCCGCCATCCAAAGAGGGCCCTAAAACTACATGCCTCGATTCTAATTGCTCTGCAGCTTCAACAATATGTTGCGATTTTAAAAGTGGTGTGTCGTTACCAACAGTGATCACCTTTTGAAACCCCTTTTCAAAAATTGCTTGTATTGCGTTACTAAAGCGCTCGCCGAAAGTAGCTCCTATTTGTTGGTTTTCCGAAAAATGGAAATAAGGTAGACCTGTTTTTACAAGGCTTTTTAAAGTGCTGTTCGTTAGCGTATGAAATAACTCCTCCCCCTTGGGAAGGTATTTGTACTTTACTTCTTCCTGAGCGGAATGAGCAAAGAATAAAATTGCTGTTTTAGATTGCTGATTAAGGTTCATATAAATAGCCTACAGTAAACATACGATAAAAATTCACCATGGGTTTGGTCGAACTAGAGATATTACCTTACAGTAAAACCAAATAAAAAGTTAAAAAAATAGCTCCCTCGTGATCTTCAGCTATGTTCCCTTGAATAGCAGCATTGAAAAATGCCAAGGAATTCTAAACCTTTTATTCTTTGAATACGCTCAATGTACCAGACATCAAGAGCTAAAACTAAGTGCATAATTTGTTTTTCAAAATCAGAATTAAGCCAGTACATTTGCAGCATTTGGATACGGTAAAATGAATAAAAATTTAAGCACTTCAAAAAACATTGGCTTAGTACTTTCTGGCGGTGGAGTGCGTGGTATGGCACATATTGGGGTACTACAAGCGATGAAAGAATTCGGTATTGAAGCAAAAACTATCTCTGGAAGTAGTGTTGGTGCTTTGGTAGGCGCCTTGTATGCCAATGGCAACACTATGGAAGATATGATGCGTTTTTTTAAAGAAACACCTCTTTTTAAATATAATTTTTTAACTATTGTAAAATCTGGTTTTATAGACACCGATCGGTATATCGATATTTTTAAACATTATTTTCCAGAAAATTCTTTTGAAGCCTTAGAGAAAAAGCTATATGTGGTAGCGACCAATTTGCAAAAAGGAGAAGAAGAATTTTTTTCCTCTGGAGAACTCATCCGACCCCTTTTGGCATCGGCTGCTTTACCCCCAGTTTTTAGTCCTGTGGAGTTAAAAGGCAATTTATTTGCTGATGGTGGTGTCATGAATAATTTTCCTTCCGAACCTTTACTACAAAACTCAGATTTTATTATCGGCAGTAATGTATCCGTGACTAAAGAACTAACGCAAAAAGACTTAAAAAATTCATTTCAGCTAACAGGTCGTGTTACAGGTTTAATGATTTATGCGTCATCAAAAAATAAATTAGTAGACTGTGATGTTCTTATCTCTCCTAGTGAACTAGAAAACATAGGGATTTTAGACCGCAAGGGTATGATTAAAGCCTATGACCTGGGTTATGATCATGCTAGCAAGGCTTTCGAGGCGGCACTCGAAAAATAGTTGCTTATGGTTTGTATGGCGCTGACGAAGCCTTCAAATTCTCACAAAATTTAGCTGAATAAATTTTAAGCGAATTTCACTAAGTTAAACAATAGCTTAAATTCAGGTTAAAACAAGCTAATTAGCTTTACCTCGTAGGAGAAATTAGGGCGGGCCTATACATCATCGTAATTTACCTTTAAGGTTGATGTTAAGGGATGCGCTTGACAGGTTAAGATTAATCCCTCAGCAATTTCCCCATCGGTTAAAATTTGATTTTTAACCATTTCGGCTTTTCCTTCGGTGACACGTGCAATACAGCTACTACATACGCCTCCTTGACAAGAATACGGAGCATCTATATTTTCTTTTAAAACCGCATCTAAAACGAGCATTTTTTTATCCATGGTAAAAGTAAATGTTTCATCATCTACTACGATTTCAACTTCCGTTTTACCATCTAAGTTTTCTGCCAAGGTATCTACAGTCTCTGAAGAGGTAAATAATTCAAAATGGATTTTATCTTTTGGAATACCCACTTCTTGTAGGGTATCAGAAACCAAATCAATCATTTCCTCTGGACCACAAAGGTAAAAGGCATCAAACTTAGTGTCTTTAAATTTATTCTTTATAATATAATTTACCGTGGAAGCTTCAATTCTTCCGAACAAACAGTCCTCTTCCTTAGCCCTACTGTATACTTTTTGTACAAAAAACCGATTTGGATATGCTTTTTGTAAAGCTTCTATTTCCTTAGAAAACATAAGCTCATCGGGGGTCTGATTGCCATAAACCAAAACAAAAGTACTATTCAAGTGACTTTCTAAAACTGTTTCGGCAATACTCATAATAGGCGTAATGCCACTCCCAGCAGCAAATGCAGCTACATTTTTTGAACTATTAGACGGTTCAAAAACAAAACGCCCTTCAGGTTCCATGACTTCTAAACTATCACCAACTTTAATTTTTTCGTTGGCATACACCGAAAAAACACCCTCATCTACTTTTTTAATTCCTACCGTAATTTTACCAGAGGCCGGTACTGAAGAAATGGAGTAAGCTCTGCGTACCTCAACGCCATTAATTTCTTTGCTGATGGTAATGTATTGTCCGGCACTAAAAGAAAAAGTATCTTTTAAGTGTTCAGGAATAGCAAATGAAATCGCAACAGCACTTGGTGTTAATTGGTGTACCGCAGAAACTTTTAGAGAATGAAAATCGCTCATGAAATAATTTTTTGTAAAATTAAGAAAAGCGCAACCCATTTAAAACGGAAAAGATATAAAATTATATACCTAAGATTCTTATACATAAGAAAATTATGTATATTAGCTCAAAATAAAAATGATTTTAGCTAATTATAATTGATTATATATGCAGATTGTTTAATGGTTTAGTCGGTTTTTGCTTTTCATTTCTTTTGTTCGCCCAAAAGAAACGAAACAAAGAAAAAGGCGCCTTATCCGATGATTTTTTTTGACTACAAGGTCGAAAAATCATGAACAAAACTCAGCGGGGCTCCGTGCCACCGCTCCGGTATCCGAGCTTTTGATCATTATTCTGCAGATAAAGGTTACAAAATTTTAAAAATAGTTGCGATTAAGCAGTTAACAAATAATAAACCTATCTGATTTAGGTGGATTAAGAAATAAAAATGGGAAATTCAAAATTATATAAGGGCAGTTTAAACACCATTATTTTGAAGCTTTTAGAAGAGCAAGGTAAAATGTATGGCTATGAAATAACCCAAAAAGTAAAAAACCTATCTAAAGGAGAATTAAATATTACCGAAGGAGCCTTGTACCCTGCGCTTCATAAATTAGAAGCCGAAGGCTTGCTCGATGTTGAGGTAGAAAAAGTTGATAATCGCCTTCGTAAATACTATAAATTGACCGAAAAAGGAGAAAAAGAAACCGTCAACCGCTTAGCGGAACTAGAAGAATTTATCCGGAGTATGCAAAATTTGGTGAACCCTAATTGGAGTATTGAGTAATATTTAATGCTATGAAATTAGTTAAACAAGACCTACGAAATATAGACCGCTGGTTAGCAAAGAATGATATTAAGTATGTTGATATTCGTTATGAATTGATGGATCATTTAATAAGCGAGTATGAAAACCTTGAAAACTATCCGGACCTAGAAAGCTTTTTAATTGAGCGCTTAGCATGGTGTAAAGAAGTGGCTAAAAAGAAGCAAATAGCATTGCAAAGGAGTTATTTTAAAGAAGTGTGGAAGCAATTGTTAGGTCTCTTCAGTACTAAAAAAACACTTTTTATTTTGATTATAATTTGTTCGATATATGGTATAATTTATCCATTATTAACTTCAAAGCAATTTAAATGGGCGCTTGCTACACCTTTTTTGGTGGTGTTTTTATATCAAGCCTATTTACTATTTTTTAAAAGTTTTAATGCTAAAAAACAAAAAGAATATATTTCGATTTCAGCTTTGATTGGCGTTTTTTCTTTACCACAACTCTTCTTGTATTGTTTCAATATGTTTCCTAATGAGTGGTTAAATAACTTATATTTTTTGATTCCATATATTAGTTTTGGAACACTTATAAACATCGCTGCGATTTTGGCTTTTTACGAAAAACGTAAAGTAGTCGTAAAAGAATACGAATTTTTAAAAGTGTATTTGGCATGAAGCTAACACAAGAACACATCCAAGAACTCTACAAATTCACCAGAGCACATTTTGTATATCATTTTGATTTACAAACAGAATTGGTCGATCATTTAGCCTACGGAATAGAGGAGCAAATTGCTAAAAATCCTCAACTAAGCTTCCAAGAAGCCCTAGATAAAGAATTTAAAAAGTTTGGCATCTTCGGTTTTCAAGATGTGGTTGAACAGCGCCAAAAAGCACTTTCAAAAAAGTACTGGAAAATTATTCTGCGTTTTTATAAGGAGTACTTTACCCTTCCGAAATTAGCTTTGACGTTATTACTAAGTACGCTTTTATTTTATGTACTAAAGACTATTGCCTTAGAGTATCAACTCTATGTTTTAGCGGGGCTTTTCACGAGTATTTTTATAATTGGACTTTTCAAAATATTTAAATACAAACGTGTTTTAAAAAATAAAGAACGTAAATGGATGTTGGAAGAAATGTTATTAACTCAAATGGGAATTGGCAGTTTTATTCAATTTCCGATACACTTTTTTAATTATACAGGGAAAATCGAGAACATGTATTTGTTAGCAATTGTTTGCCTTATAGTCGTTGCCGCACTATTACTTTTTTACGTGATATTATTTGTAATCCCACCAAAAGCCGAAGAATTATTAGCAGAAACCTATCCCGAATACAAATTAATGCATAGTTTGTAACAAAAACCTATATTTTAGCACTAATAATACAATTAACCCGCTAGTATGTTAAAACATTTTATTAGCCTACAATGGAAATCATTTTTTAGGGCGGCCTCCTTGAAAAGTAATATGGCCATTAAAATAGTCATGGGCTTTTTTGCCTTGTATATGGCCGTTGTTTTTATTGGGCTCGGCATTGGCGTATACTTTATTATAGAAGAAGCGAATATGGGCGACCCCTTTGATGTGGTAAATACCTACATCATTTATTACATTGCCTTCGATCTGGCTTTCCGCTATATGTTGCAAAAAATGCCTGTCACCAATATAAAGCCTTTGCTATACTTACCGATACGCAAAAGTCAGGTGGTACATTTTTCTTTAGGAAAAACGGTACTGTCTTTTTTCAATTGGTCACATGCCTTCTTTTTTATTCCGTTTTCAATTGTTTTGCTTATCGAAGGTTACAATCCCTTAGGTGTTATCGGGTGGCATGTAGCCCTTATGGCCATCATTTATAGTAATAATTTTATCAACATTTTAGTCAATAACAAAGATAGTATTTTCTATCCTGTACTTGCTGTTGTAGCCGGTTTAGGGATAAGTCAATATTTTGATCTCTTTGATATTACCGAATTCACAGCCCCTTTATTTGGCGCACTATTTACGATACCTTGGTTGTCTCTATTTTTTATGGTTTTAGCCCTTAGTTTATATTACGCTGCTTTTCGATATTTTAAAAAGAATTTGTATTTGGATGCTGGTTTAACCAAAAAGCAAACTGTCGCTAAAACCGAAGATTTAAGCTGGTTAAACCGCTTTGGAAACCTAGGTACTTTTTTAAAGAATGACATCAAAATGATCAAGCGAAATAAGCGTTCTAAAATGGCTGTGATCACCAGTTTTATGTTTATTTTTTATGGTTTTTTATTCTTTACCGGAGCTATAGAAGCCTATGATGGTCCAGTTTGGAAGATTTTTGCTGGAATTTTTATCTCCGGCGGCTTTTTATTTAGTTTTGGGCAGTTTGTACCTAGTTGGGATAGTGCCTATTATCCGCTTATGATGTCACAAAACATTAAATACAAAGAATATTTAGACTCTAAATGGTACTTAATCGTGATTGCCACAATTCTGAGTACTATTATAGCCTCATTTTATTTGTATTTTGGAATAGATGCCTATTTAGCTATTTTGGTGGGCGCTACGTATAATATTGGTGTTAACTCCTACATGGTATTATTGGCAGGGGCCTATACCAGAACTCCAATCGATTTAACATCCGCAAAAAAAGCCTTTGGCGATAAGCAGTCTTTTAACCTAAAAACCATGTTGCTCTCCTTACCGAAATTAGTATTACCCTTACTCATTTACGGGCTAGGACATTACCTCATAAGCCCTACAGCTGGCTATATTTTCGTTGCCGCAGCAGGAGTTTTAGGCTTTGCATTCAAAGGATTTGTATTTAAAAAAATTGAAGGGATTTATAAAAAAGAAAAGTACAAAACATTATTGGCGTATAAGCAAGTGAGTTGAATATCGTTAACTATTGAGCTAGTATGTCAGTAAACTAGTGGGATTGTGAGATTATTCGATGCTTAAATATAAAAAACTAGAAACCTGAAACCTTTTTACCCTATGATAACCGCAGAAAACCTTACTAAATCTTACAATAAAAATACCGTTTTAAACATTCCTTTTCTTGAAATACCGAAGGGGCAGAGTTTCGGCTTGGTTGGGAATAACGGTGCAGGAAAAACAACCTTTTTTAGCTTATTGCTCGATTTAATTCAGCCCAGCACAGGGCATATTCAGAACAACGGTGTTCAAGTAAATACCAGTGAAGACTGGAAACCTTTTACGTCCGCATTTATTGATGAAACATTTTTAATTGGGTATTTAACTGCTGAAGAATACTTTTATTTTATTGGCGAATTAAGAGGGCAAAATAAGGCCGATGTAAATGCACTACTTGCCAATTTCAAAGATTTTTTCCATGGTGAAATCTTAGGTCAGCCGAAATATTTACGAGATTTATCAAAAGGAAATCAGAAAAAAGCAGGGATTGTGGCTTCCTTTATTGGCAAGCCTGAAGTCATTATTTTAGATGAACCCTTTGCCAATTTAGATCCGACCACACAAATTCGTTTAAAACAAATTATAAGAGATTTAGCGGCCCAGCAAAACGTAACCGTTTTAGTTTCTAGCCACGATTTAATTCATGTTACCGAAGTCTGCGAACGTATTGTCGTGTTGAACAAAGGAGAACTTGTAAAAGACATTCAAACTTCAGCAGAAACCTTAAAAGAGTTGGAAGTATTTTTTGGAGGTTAACCAATATATTTTGACCTATTTTTTACTAAAAAGACATAAAAAGAAATTCCATTTAAGCCTGCGCCATCCTATAGTCTTCTCAATATTTTTTTAACGCTAAGAATCTTAAAAACCAACTACAAAGTCTGCTTTCAGATCTCCCATGCCAAATAAAAATCTATGCTTTAGGGTTACATGAAACGATTTTCTCGACAAACAGCAGGCATAAGGCCTTAAAAAATTGATTTGGAAAAGCAAACAAACCCAATAGTCGGTTAAAAAAGTCTATTTAAAAAACCAATAGCTCTTCCTTTGATAAAAATAATGTATATTTTATCGGTAAACTACATAATAATCAAGCTGTTTTTTAGTTTAGGTAAGTAGATAAACATGAAAAATTGAAACTCCGGTTAAAACTTATTTTAGTATTACTCCTCAGTGGACTGCTATTTTTAGCATGTTCTACTAAAAAAGACGCCCTTGTAAATCGCAATTGGCATGCCCTAAATACAAAATACAATGTACTTTATAATGGCAATATTGCCTTTGAAGAAGGAAGAGAGGAGTTAAATGCCAACTACCAAGATAATTACTGGGAAGTATTGCCCATTGAGAGACTGGCTATTCGTGAAGAAATAATTTTAGACTCTGAAAATAAAAACCCAAAATTCGAAATTGCTGAAGAAAAAGCAGCGAAAGCCATACAGAAACATAGTATGGATATTAAGGATGAAGAACGAAATCCTCAGACAGACGAGTCCTTTTTACTTCTCGGAAAGACCCGCTATTTTGAACAACGCTTTTTACCTGCATTAGAGGCTTTCAATTATATTCTACAAAAATATCCAAAAAGTGATAAGCTAAATGAAGCCTCTATTTGGCGTGAAAAAGTAAATATTCGATTAGAAAACGATGAGCTTGCGATAAAAAATCTTAAAAGGCTTTTTAAATACGAGGCATTAAGTGATCAAGAATATGCCGATGCCCGAGCAATGATGGCACAAGCATACATTAATCTCACAAAAATTGATACTGCGGTGCAGCAATTAAAAATTGCCCAAGCCTACACCAAAGAAAATCCAGAAAAAGGACGTTACTTATTTATTATTGGACAATTATACAATCAATTAGGCCATAAAGACAGTGCAAACTATGCGTTTGACAAGGTGATAGACTTGAACAGAAGATCGCCACGTGAACTAATGATTAACGCACATTTACAGAAAATTCAAAATACCCCCCTAACTTCAGAAAATAAAATAGAAATCTTCGAGTACTTAACAGCTTTAGAAGAAGATCGAGAGAATAGGCCTTTTTTAGATAAAATATTTAGACAGGTGGCCGAATATCACTTGTGGAATGAAAAAGACAGCTTGGCATTAGCCTACTTTAATAAGTCTTTACGAGTTACGCAAAACAAGCCGCAACTAAATGCTTTAAATTACGAAAATTTAGGAGAGTATAATTTTGACAAGAGCGCCTACAAAACAGCTGGTGCCTATTATGATAGTACACTTTCAAATTTACCTGAGAATACCAAAAAATATCGTGCTATAAAAAAGAAACTCGACAATCTTGAAGATGTAATCAACTATGAAGAAATTGTAAGTTATGCCGATAGTGTTATTAGCGTTTATAACATGCCTAAAGGAAAACAAATCGCCTATTTTGGCAGCTATATTGAAAAACTGAAACAAACAGATTCCCTGGCTGCAAAAAAAGAAATAGCACGGCAAAATAAAGGGATTGATGCTTTTAGCGCCACCAAGGGAGGAAAACAAAATAAAGGGAAATTCTATTTTTATAACATTCAGAGTTTAGGCTACGGTAAAACAGAATTTAAAACCCGTTGGGGAGATCGCGTTTTAGAGGATAATTGGCGCTGGGCCAATAAATCGAAAAGCTCGATGGGTACAGATGATGCTACGGCAGAAAAGACAACAAGTAGTGCTAACGACAACTTGGAAGATCAAAAATATTCAGTAGCTTTTTACCTGGATCAAGTTCCCACAGATCGCAGCGTTATTGATAGTTTAAAAACAGAAAGAAACCTCGCTAATTATCAATTGGGATTGATTTATAAAGAAAAATTTAAAGAAAATTTTATCGCTGCTGGCAAATTAGAATCCGTTTTAAAGAGCAATCCCGAAGAGCGCCTCATATTGCCATCAAAATACAACCTTTATAAAATCTATGAAGCATCTGGAAGTACTTTAACGGCACAAATGAAAGAAGATATCATTACCAATCATCGAGATTCTAGGTATGCCGTAATTCTATTAAATCCTGAGGCAGTTTTAGAAGGAGATGCGGATAGCCCCGATGCTAAATATGCAGAACTCTATAAACAATTTACAAATCAAGAATTCTTGAATGTAATTACCAATGCTGAAGAAAATATCAATAAATATACTGGAGATCCAATAGTTCCAAAATTTGAACTGTTAAAGGCTAACGCTATTGGTAGAATTCAAGGCTTTACTGCTTTTGAAGAGGCCTTAAACTATGTTGCCCTGAATTATCCAAATAATCCGGAGGGCAAAAAAGCGAAAGAAATAATTGCCGATCAATTACCAAAATTAGCGGTTAAAGATTTTGCCGAGGCAAATTTGGGCAAAAAATCAGAGCAATGGAAATTAGTATTTCCATTTAAAATGACTGAAGACCAAAAAGCACGTGCACTACAACAAGTTATAGAAAAAGCAATAAAGGATTTAAAGTATATGAATACAGCATCTATTGATGTTTATAATTTAGAAAATCAGTTTCTGGTCATCCATGGGTTTAGAAGTGAAGATTATGCTTTGGGTTTTGCAGAATTGCTAAAAAACAACAAAGAATACCAAGTTAACAAAGAGAATTTCGTAATTTTATCGGCTAACTACAAGATTATACAAGTTCATAAAAATTTACAAGCGTATAAAAATCGCGTAGTAACCCCAAAACCGTAGAACATGTTTTCAGATAACAAAAAACCTAAATCAATGGCAGAACTAGGAGGGCAACCCAACCGTATTGAAAAGAACACCAAAATAAAAGGTGATATCATTTCAGAAGCAGACTTCAGAATCGATGGCAAACTAGATGGTAATGTAAAAACTTCTGGTAAAGTAGTCATCGGTAAGGATGGCTATATTCATGGAAAAGTTGAATGCGTCAATGCAGATATTGAAGGGAGCTTTAATGGCGAACTCTTAGTTTCTGATTTATTATCCTTAAAATCATCAGCAATAATTGAAGGTGTTGTTTCGGTTGCAAAATTGTCAGTAGAACCTGGGGCAACTTTTAATGCTGCCTGTACCATGGGCGCTGGTAAACTACCAACTCAGAACAAATCTGCGACAAGCACTAATGGAACCACAAAAGCCTCCTAAAAAAGGAAATCAAGGATTACAAACAGCTGTAAAACTTTCTGGTATCGGGCTCCAAATGGGTATTACCATATATTTGGGGAATATTTTGGGCTCTTGGCTTGATGAAAAATACGCTACAAATTTTTTAGAAATTTCTATAACGCTTTTGGCCATTTTGGTGTCTATATACTCAATGATTCGTCAAGCGAACAACCTAAATACGTAATCCGTTGCTAAAATCAATCCTAACCTATTGCATTGTTTTTTCCTTTCTATTCTTTTTAGGAAAATTTATTCATATTGATATTTTTTTAGAAGACCAACTGGTTTTTCCACTAGACACGATGTACCTCTATCACTATTTGTTTTCTTTAGGAGTCTGCAGTATGTTTGCTTATCTAGCTTTTAACGATATTTTGACTGCGCAGTTGGGTATAATTTATTTAGTTACACTTGCTTTAAAGTTAATTTTCTTCACGATAATTTTCAAAGCTGTTATTTTCAGTGAAACTTCCTTGCCGCGTGTAGATCGCATAGCCATGTTAATTCCTATGCTCCTATTTTTAACGATCGAGGTCCTATTTATTTCAAAAATTCTCAATAAAACTCTCGTAAAATAATTATCAAATTATTTTATTTGATTTTTATTTTTAATACCTACCTTTGCACAAAATTTTTGAGCAGGCAATTTTTTGAATTATTTAGAATGAATATAGCATCAAAATATCTTAGTAAAGTAGGTTTGTTAGTCATCCTTATGTTCTCATTACAAGGGTTTTCTACAATTGACCCAAATAAAGAAGCTGATACTGAGGCCGAGGGCGGTAAAATAAACTCCAAAGAAGAGATAGATACGTATATCAAGCACCACCTTAAAGATTCGCATGATTTTCACATATTTTCTTATACTACTGATTCTGGTGTAACAAAACACATTGGCTTTCCACTCCCGGTTATTTTATGGACCAGTAAGGGATTAGTTACTTTTATGTCTTCTGAATTTCATCATGATGATGATGGACAAGTTTTAGTGGAGCGCAATGGCGCAAAATTTACAAAATTACACAGTGTTATTTATGAACTAGATGCAAATGCTTCTAGTGTTTCTTTTGATGAAGAACACCACCCAACAAATGCTACTAAAGTTTTAGACTTCTCTATCACTAAAAGTGTTGCTGGGATGCTCATCGCTGGTCTATTAATGATTTTCGCATTTAGAGCATTGGCTAAGGGGTATAAGAAAAGTTCTATCCCTAAAGGTTTTGCTAGAGTTTTGGAGCCTCTTGTATTATATGTACGTGACGAAATTGCACGACCCAATATTGGTGAAAAGCATTACAGAAAATACATGGGCTTTTTATTAACAGTATTTTTCTTTATTTGGATTTTAAATTTAATGGGGCTTACACCTCTTGGATTTAACGTTACAGGACAAATTGCCGTTACGGTTTGTTTGGCTCTATTTACATTTTTTATTGTTCAGTTCAGCGGAAATAAAGACTATTGGAAACATATTTTCTGGATGCCAGGAGTTCCTATTTTAATGAAAATTGCCTTAATACCGGTAGAACTTTTAGGAATACTCACAAAGCCATTTGCCTTATTCGTACGTTTATTCGCAAATATTACGGCTGGTCACTCTATTGTCATGGGAATCACTGCTTTAATGATTTTATTAAAAGCACAGTTCGGAACGGTAGGTGCAACTAGTATTTCTGTACTTTTAACTTTATTTTTATCTATAATAGAAGTTTTAGTTGCTTTTTTACAGGCGTACATCTTTACCATGCTCTCCTCTTTATTTATTGGGATGGCGGTTGCAGAACATGAGCACGAGCACGAGCATGATGCGCATGGGCACGAAGCGGCAGATGTAGAAGATGTAAGAGCAGATTTTATTTAACGAGAGTTTATTTTTTAATTTAATATAAATCAATTTAGTATGTACAATTTAATTGGAGCAGGATTAATCGTAATCGGTGGAGGTATCGGTTTAGGGATGATTGGTGGTAAAGCAATGGAAGGAATTGCTCGTCAACCTGAAGCAGCTGGTAAAATCCAAACTGCGATGATCATTATCGGAGCATTATTAGAAGGTTTAGCATTCGGTGCTTTACTTTTAGGAAAATAATTCCGATCACAGCAAACTAAAGCACAGTAGTAACGGTTGGTTGCTACTGTGTTTTAAAAATTAGAATTTAAACAACAACAGAATAACATCTTATCATATGGATATTTTTAATGATTTTCCTGTAGGCTTGTTTTTTATGCAGACCTTGATATTAGTGATCCTAATATTTTTAATGGTAAAATTTGCATGGAAGCCAATTTTAAACTCTTTAAATGAAAGAGAAACTGGTATTGCCGATGCTCTAGCAGCCGCGGAAGAAGCAAAAAAAGAAATGCAAAACATTACCGCTGATAGCGAACGTTTGTTGCAAGAAGCACGAGCTGAAAGAGAAGGAATGATCAAAGAAGCACGTGAAATTAAAAATAAAATGTTAGCTGATGCCAAAGAACAGGCAAAAGCTGAGGGTGATAAAATGATTGTGCTAGCGCAACAAGCCATTGAAGGCGAGAAAAAAGCAGCTGTTGCAGATATTAAAAATCAAGTTGCTACTTTGTCTTTAGACATTGCAGAAAAAGTAATCCAAGAACAATTAGCCAACAAAGACAAACAACTTCAATTGGTTGAAAATATGTTGGGTGATATCAAATTAAACTAGAAAGCATGAGCGAATCTAGAGCAGCGATACGATACGCTAAAGCAACCTTAGACTTAGCCAAGGACAACAAAGCTTTGGATTTCTTGGAGGATGATATGCGATCTATTGTACAAACGGTAAATGACAGCGCGGAATTGGCTGATTTTTTAAATAGTCCAGTGATTAAAAACTCTGATAAGCAAAAGGTACTTATGGAAGTTTTTAAAGGGTCGAATCAAATTACAGTAGGGTTACTTAACGCATTAATCGATAATAAAAGAATTGGTTTATTGCAGGAAGTTGCTGAAAAGTACTTGATTTTAAACGAAGATTTGAAAGGTCAAGGCGTTGCTTTTGTTACCACAGCAATACCTTTAACAGCTGATTTGGAGAAAAAAATTCTTCAAAAGGTAATGGAGTTAACTGGAAAAAAAGTAGCAGTACAAAATACCATTGATGAAAAAATTCTAGGTGGTTTTATACTTAGAGTAGGTGATTTACAATACGATGCCAGTATCGCTAGTAAATTGAGTAGTTTAAAAAGAGAGTTTACAAACAGTTTATAATAAAATTTTGCTTTAAAAAGTTTGCCCTAAGCTAATACAAAGGGTTTATCATTAAAATACATACAACATGGCAGGAGTAAAAGCCGCTGAAGTATCAGCAATATTAAAAAAGCAATTATCAGGATTTGAAGCTACAGCCTCTTTAGACGAAGTGGGTACAGTTTTACAAATCGGAGATGGTATCGCAAGAGTTTACGGATTAGCTAACGTTCAATACGGAGAGTTAGTAGAGTTCGAAGGCGGTTTGCAAGGTATTGTTCTTAACTTAGAAGAAGACAACGTTGGAGTGGTATTATTGAGCCCTTCAAGAGACATTAAAGAAGGTACCGTTGTAAAACGTACCCAAACTATTGCTTCTATAAAAGTTGGTGAAGGTATTGTTGGTCGTGTGGTAAACACTTTAGGACAACCTATTGATGGCAAAGGTGCTATTTCTGGTGAAACGTATAACTTGCCTTTAGAGCGTAAAGCACCAGGGGTTATTTATCGTCAGCCGGTAACAGAACCCTTACAAACAGGTATAAAGGCAATTGATGCTATGATTCCTGTTGGCCGTGGTCAACGTGAATTAGTTATTGGTGACCGTCAAACCGGTAAAACTACAGTTTGTATTGATGCTATTTTAAATCAGAAAGAGTTTTACGATGCTGGGAAGCCTGTATATTGTATTTATGTTGCGATAGGCCAAAAGGCATCTACCGTAGCCAATATTGCTCAGACTTTAGAAGATAATGGCGCTTTGGCTTACACCACTATCGTTGCTGCTAATGCATCTGATCCTGCTTCCATGCAGGTTTATGCTCCATTTGCTGGTGCTGCCATTGGAGAATATTTCAGAGATACTGGTCGTCCAGCTTTAATCATCTATGATGATTTATCAAAGCAAGCGGTGGCTTATAGAGAAATTTCTTTGTTATTAAGAAGACCTCCAGGGCGTGAAGCATACCCAGGTGATGTTTTCTACCTACACTCAAGATTATTAGAGCGTTCTGCAAAAATTATCGCTAACGATGCGATTGCAAAAGACATGAACGATTTACCAGATGCTTTAAAACCTTTAGTAAAAGGAGGAGGTTCACTTACCGCGCTACCGATTATTGAAACACAAGCTGGTGACGTTTCTGCCTATATCCCAACGAATGTAATTTCGATTACCGATGGTCAAATTTTCTTAGAGCAAGATTTATTCAACCAAGGGGTACGTCCTGCCATTAACGTGGGTATTTCAGTATCTCGTGTGGGAGGTAATGCTCAGATAAAATCGATGAAGAAAGTAGCGGGTACCTTAAAACTAGATCAAGCTCAGTTCCGTGAACTAGAGGCATTTGCTAAGTTTGGATCTGATTTGGATGCTGCCACCTTAAATGTAATCGAAAAAGGACGTCGTAACGTTGAAATTTTAAAGCAAGCACAAAACGATCCATTTACTGTAGAAGATCAAGTAGCGATTATCTATGCAGGTTCTAAAAACTTGTTAAGAAACGTCCCTGTAGATAAAGTAAAAGAATTTGAAAAAGACTATATTGAATTCTTAAATGCTAAACACAGACCTGTTTTAAACGATTTAAAAGCAGGAAAATTAACGGATGAAGTTATTGATGTATTAACCTCAGTAGCCCAAGATTTATCAGCGAAATATAAAAAATAAAGACGCCCGTTACCTCCCACATAAGGGGAGGTATTGAAGGTGGACCATATTAATTGTAAAACAAGTTCCTTCCCTTTGGGGAGGCTAATAGGGGCTTATGGCAAACTTAAAAGAAATCCGTAATAGAATAACATCGGTATCCTCAACGATGCAGATCACTAGTGCCATGAAAATGGTTTCTGCTGCCAAATTGAAGAAAGCACAAGATGCCATTACCGCAATGCGACCCTATTCTGATAAGCTCACAGAGCTTTTACAGAGTTTGAGTGCAAGTTTAGAAGGAGATGCTAGAAGTGAATTTGCCGAGAAGCGCGAGATCAATAAAGTGTTACTCGTGGCTATCACTTCGAACCGAGGCTTGTGTGGTGCTTTTAATACGAACATTATTAAACAAACTACACTTTTAGCAAGTCAAGCCTATGCTGGAAAGCATGTTGATATTATGGCTATAGGTAAAAAAGCAAATGATATCCTTAAGAAAAAACACTCCGTTGTTAAAAATCATAGTGCTATATACGACGAACTAACTTTTGATAATGTAGCCCTTATTGCCGAGGAGCTTATGAAAATGTTTACTTCTGGAACTTACGATAAAATCGAAATTGTATACAACAGTTTCAAAAATGCAGCAACACAGATCGTAATGACCGAGCAGTTTTTACCAATCAAACCAATGGATGGCGAGGTAAATACAAATACGGATTATGTTTACGAGCCTACAAAATTAGAAATTGTACAGCAATTGATTCCGAAATCCTTGAAAACACAATTGTACAAAGGTATCCGTGATTCTTTCGCCAGTGAGCATGGTGCTCGTATGACTGCAATGCACAAAGCAACAGATAACGCCACAGATTTAAGAGATCAGTTGAAGTTAACATACAACAAAGCAAGACAAGCGGCAATCACCAATGAAATTTTAGAAATTGTTGGAGGAGCTGAGGCTCTGGCCAATTAGACGTAGCGATAGCGAAGTCAAATTTCAAATAGAACTGAGGCTCTAGCCAATTAAACACAGCCCGATAGCGATTCGTTTTTATGAAGAGTGAGAACTCCGAATAAGGACACCACAAAAAATAATGCTATAGGGATTGAAACTACTTGAAAAAATTTTCTTTGTACAAACCTCGCTTTTAGCGGGGTTTTTTGTTTTTTTTAAAAAACTTTCTCCCCTACATGTAACATTTGTTCAAAAATGTATCTAAAAGGAAAATTAATTAAAATAATATTCCGATGAAAACATTTAAAAAACTTCTTACGCTTATTTTAGTTCTTTCTGCCATCACTTTAAACGCTCAAAATTCGTCTTTTGAAGTACAAGTTATTGGAAAAGGAAAACCTGTATTATTATTTCCAGGATTTACATGTACAGGAGAAGTATGGAACCTGATTGTTGAAGAAATCTCCAAAACACATCAATGTCATGTTTTTACCTTTGCTGGTTTTGGAGAAATACCCGCCATTGAGAAGCCTTGGTTGCCAAAAATTAAAGAAAGTGTAGTTCAATACATTTCAGATCAACAGCTTGAAAAACCAACACTTATTGGCCATAGTTTAGGTGGAACCTTAGCTCTTTGGATGGCCTCAGAAAATGACGCTTACGAGCAACTTATTGTTGTTGATGCTTTACCATCTACCGGAGCCTTAATGATGCCTAATTTTAATAGTGAGTATATGGTATACGACAACCCATATAATACTCAATTGTTAGGAATGGATGACAAAAGCTTTGAACAAATGGCAGCACAAATGGCGCAAGGCATGACTTTAAATACGTCAAAAAGAGCATTACTAAAAAATTGGATCGTACAGGCTGATAGAGCCACCTACGTTTATGGGTATACTGATTTGCTAAAACTTGATTTAAGAGATGCTGTGAAGCATATAAAAACACCGGTCACTATTTTAGGAGCAACAGAACCCTATGGCTTAGAAACAGTAAAAAAAACATTTCACGAGCAATATGTACATTTGAAAGATTATACGATAAAATTTGCTGATGCGTCGGCACACTTTATTATGTTTGATCAGCCTGAGTGGCTTTTAAATGAAATTAAACTTGTATTGGAATAATCTATGAAGCATTCTGAAACACTTTTTAAAGAGGTTTATCAGTTGAACTATCCAAAGGTATTTCGCTTGTGCTTAGGATATGCCAAGGGAGATGACATGTTGGCAAGTGATCTTTGCCAAGAGGTTTTTATAAAAGTATGGGAGAATTTATCCTCCTTTAGAAAAGAAGCCTCTTTAGCCACTTGGATTTATAGAATAACAGTGAACACCTGTTTACTCTATTTTCGAAACAAGAAACGGCATCCCATTTCAGATACCAGGATCACCATTCAAGAAGCTTCGCATGATAACGACAGCGACGAGAAAGAGAACAACCTGAATTGCATGTATGCCTGTATAGATCAATTATCAAAAGATAATAAGAGTATTATATTACTAGAGTTAGAAGGGCTTCCTCAAAAAGAGATCGCTGACATTATGGGCATCAACCACGAAGCCTTAAGGGTGAGAATCCACAGAATAAAAAATGAATTAACGAAATGCATAAAAAAATGAAGTCATTTGAAGAACTACAATCGCAGTGGAGCAATCAAAAAATTACAAAAGCTCCCAATCAAGGGCACGAAGTCATCATAGCCAAAGTAAATGCAATTAAAAACAAACAGAAATATACAAATATTATTTTATCGATAACCGTACTTATCTTAGTTGCTTTCTTCGTCTATATATCGGCTTACAACTATGCACTCATAGCCTTTGCATTACTTTTAATGATAGGTTCCTTAGGGGTGAGAATTGGTTTAGAACTACATAGTATTAAAAAGCTTAGACAGTTAAATGTAAATGTTTCAGCAACTAATTTTAAACAAAGCATCATTAGGTACTACAAACATAGGGTGCGCATTCATGCTATTTACACCCCGATCATACTACTTCTATATAGCCTTGGCTTTATCCTTATGCTACCCGCGTTCAAAGAAAGCCTATCAGCAGGTTTTTACCAATATATTTTAATATCATCGGTCATTATTTTGTTGGTTCTAAGCCTCTTTATTTATAAACAAATTCGAAAGGAGCTCAATGCTTTAAAAGAATTAAAAGACGAATAACAGTAAAATACAGCCCTCATATCGGCCCCAAAAGTCTTCGTCAATAGCAAATTTTGAGGTTTTTCTTAAAGAACCTAAGCGCTTGTTGCTGTAAAAGTTTCGGATTTTTTTAAAATTTACAAAAATAGAAGTCATTTTCTTGACCTAACAAACTTCAAAGTAATCATTTGGCACTACTTTTGAACAGGTATAGTTATAAAACATAAAAGAACAACGTCATGAAAAAATCGCTCTATATAGCCCTTTTATCGTTACTAGGATTAGGAAGTTGTGCCTCACAAAAAAAAATGCAAACCAATCCGCCTTTTACCATCGAAACGCCTTCATTTCAAAAATGGACAGCGGGCAAAGAAGAGGGAGGTTCTGGCCTTGATGTAAAGATTCCTATAGACCAATTACAAAAAGGAAACATTATTTTTAAAGACCTTTATTTTAGAGGAAAAGTGAGTTCTGTAGTCACAGAAACCATAGCTAACAAACAATATGTAACGGCTAAATTTACCCATCAAAAGTTTACTAAGCCAGATATTATCATGCATGCTGATCCTAGAAAAGAGGTTGGAAATCAACCTCCAATGCCTCAAAAAGATGAAAAAAAGGCGTATCCGTTTGAATTAGCCGAGGACGAGGCCGTCATCTCTTATCTTGAAAATAACAGCAATAAGCTAAAATATACTAAAATTACAGGCTTCAAAGAAATGCCCGTTTTAATATATTCGAGTAAACCTATGAACTAACTTTGTTCACAGGCTTATAATACCTACTTTTATGGCTTAATTTTTCAGCGGTTGAATCCATTAAAAAAACTTTTTAAGCAAACTTTTGTTTATGGTCTAGCAACCGTATTGCCTAGAATGTTATCTTTTATATTGGTGCCCATTTACACCGAGGTTATGGAAACAGAGCTGTATGGTGAGGTTTCTGTAATTTTTGCTTGGTTTGCTATTTTTAATGTAATTCTAGCCTACGGAATGGAAACTGCTTTTTTCCGATTCTACCATAAAAGCGATCATAAAAATAAAGTAGTTTCTACTTCCCTAATTTCCATTTTAGTGTCTACCCTAGTCTTCTTGATACTAGGGCTAATGCTGCAAAATCAATTGGCCACTTTTACAGCTATTGACCCAAAATACATAAGTTATGCCATTTACATTCTGGTTTTAGATGCCCTAGTGATTATTCCTTTTGCTTGGCTTCGGGCGAATGAAAAACCAATGCATTATGCCCTTGTTAAAATTACCAATGTTGCGCTGTATCTAGGCTTAAATATTTTCTTTTTAATCTATCTGCCACAAATAGTAAACATAAATCCAGAGAGTGTTTTTCAAGGCTTCTATAGAACTGATTTTCAAATATCATACATTTTTATATCCAACCTAATAGCAAGTGGTGTTACACTTTTAATGATGCTAAGGCTATACCTAAAGAGTACTTATGAATTTGATAAAGCACTGTGGGGCCAAATGATGAAGTATGCTATGCCTGTTTTAATCGCAGGAATAGCATTTACCATAAACGAAGTTTTTGATAAAATTTTATTAGAACGCTTATTACCTGCCGATATAGCAGAAAGCGAAGTAGGTAAATATGCAGCCTGTTATAAATTAGCACTGTTTATGACCCTGTTTGCCACCGCCTTCAGAATGGGAATAGAACCATTCTTCTTTAGTCATTCCGATTCGAAAAATCCTCAAAAGGCCTATGCGCAAATCACCAATTATTTTGTGATTCTAGGAAGCGTAATTTTGCTTGCTGTTGTTGTTTTTGCAGATGTTTTAAAGCTAATTTTTATTCAAGACGAATCGTACTGGGATGCCATGGAAGTGGTACCTTTAATTATTTTAGCTAATTTCTTTTTGGGAATTTATCATAACCTATCTGTTTGGTATAAGGTTACTGATAAAACAAGATACGGTGCTTTAATTTCAGTAGTTGGTGCTGTAATTACAATCTTCGTCAATATCCTATGTATTCCATATTTTAGTTATATGGCCTCAGCAGTTGCCACCTTGTTAGCGTATGGTACCATGATGTTTTTGTCGTATTACATCGGGAAAAAGAAATATCCTGTACCTTATAACCTTAGAAAAATAGGATTCTATTTGTCTGTTTCAATTCTGTTTTCTATACTTTCGTTTTATGTTTTTGAACGCAACTTAATTACAGGTAGTATTTTACTAGCTATTTTTATGGTTGTGCTTTACAAACTAGAAAACGAAAAACTACGACAGCTATTTATAAAAAAATAACACAACTTGAAATTTTACAAGATGCAAATTAAAATCATTAATACCTCAACTCACAAATTACCTCATTATGAAACTCACGCCTCCGCTGGTATGGATCTTCGCGCCCATATTGGGGAAGCAATTACCCTAAACCCTTTAGAACGGGCGATTATAAAGACAGGTTTGTTCCTAGAATTACCTGTAGGTTTTGAAGCCCAAGTACGACCAAGAAGCGGATTAGCCGCTAAAAACGGCGTTACCGTTTTAAACGCCCCTGGCACAATTGATGCCGATTATCGCGGAGAAATTGGAGTAATTTTAGTGAATCTTTCTAACGAAGCTTTCACGATAGAAAATGGGGAAAGAATAGCCCAATTAGTGATTGCAAAACACGAGCGCGCTGAATGGACCTTGGTAGAAGAATTATCTGTAACCGAAAGAGGTGAGGGTGGTTTTGGAAGTACCGGAGTGAAGTAAAAAAACCTCTTGAGTACCAGAGAAGCATAAAGGAAAATATCTTTAAAAAGTTTCCGTTATCATTTGAAGTAAAAAATACAATCATTAATCGTTGACATAACAAAATGAAAATTATAGTCCCTATGGCAGGTCGTGGTTCGCGACTTAGACCACACAGTTTAACAGTTCCAAAACCCTTAATTCCCGTAGCAGGAAAACCCATTGTACACCGTTTGGTAGCTGATATTGCGGGCGTTTTAAATCAACCTATTGAAGAAATTGCTTTTATCTTAGGAGATCCGGCTTTCTTCGGAGACGATGTGGTCACAAGTTTAAAGGAGCTAGCAGCCGAATTAGGGGCAAAAGCAAGTATTTACAGGCAATTAGATCCAAAAGGCACTGGACACGCCATTATGTGCGCTGAACCCTCTTTAAGCGGCCCTGCGGTAATTGCCTATGCCGATACTTTAATTCGTGCAGACTTTAACTTAGATAAAGATGCGGATAGTGTTATTTGGACTAAAAAAGTAGCTAATCCGTCAGCGTATGGGGTGGTAAACTTAAACGACAAAAACGAAATAATAGAATTGGTAGAGAAGCCAGATACCTTTGTCAGTGACCAAGCCGTTATCGGAATATATTACTTTAAAGATGTTTCGGTTTTAAAGAACGAATTACAGTATGTCTTAGACAACAACATCATCAATGGCGGAGAATATCAAATTAACGATGGCATTAAGCGTATGATGGCCAATGGTAAAATATTTAAAACAGGCGCCGTTAGCGAGTGGATGGATTGTGGTAATAAAGCCGTAACCATCGAAACAAATCAGCGAATGCTAGGTTTTTTACAGAAAGATGGTGAGCAGCTTATAGCAAAGTCAGCCCAATTCGATAACGCCAATATCATTGAACCTTGTTTTATTGATGAAAACGTACACTTGAAAAATTGTACCGTTGGACCCTTTGTCTCTATTGGTAAAAATACCGTAATTGAAAACTCAACCGTTAAAAATAGCTTAATACAAACCAATTCTAAGATTACAAATGCTAATTTAGATAACGCTATGATTGGCAATCATGTAGTTTTTGACGGTCATTTTGAAGCCATTAGCATAGGAGATTATTCTGTTTTGGAGTAATTTTTGCTATACCTTTGATATTCACTAGCCTTCTTCTGAACACGGAAGGCTAGCTTTTAAAAATTATGAAAATAAACTATCTTATTTCTCATTTATTTTTAGGGCTTTTACTAGCCTCCTGCCCTACTTTTGCCCAAGAAATTGAAACTGAAGATAGTGCTGAAGTTTTTCTAGAAGAATATTCTGATACCTTTCAAGAAACTTTTTTTGAAGCCCTAAAGCAAAAAGGCATAGAAAATTATGACAAAGCCATTAATCTACTTTTGGAATGTAAAAAAATAGATCCTAGCAAAAAAGTAGTGGATTATGAATTGGCCAAAGTGTACCAAGAAACAAAAATGTATGCCGCAGCTTTAGAAAGTGCCCTAAACGCGGTGAACGCCAACCCTGAAAACTATTGGTATGTTTCTGTTTTCGTTGATCTGTTGCAATTAAACCGAAGCACTATTGACACTTTAAAAGATCAGGTGCCTAATGACAATCTAGCTTTTAAAGAAAACCTGGCCTCAGTGTATTATCAAACCGGCAACTATAATGCAGCGATGGCCATCTTAAAGACCCTAAAAAGCTCTGTATTTACCGATACACTAAACGCTAAACTAAAAGACCTTAAGCGACAAGAGGAAAATACCGAAACCTTGACCTATAGCAGTACCACAGATACCAAAGAAAATGAGGATAGTACTACCATAGAGGGGTTCAAAAACAATATTGAAAACATCATAAGCACAAAAGATTATGTACGTCTCGATTCAGTGTCTAATGAGGCTCTAGAAAATTTTCCCGCACAGCCTTACTTCTACTATGCAAGAGGTTTAGCTTTGAATAAAAAAAATAAATTTCGTGAAGCGGTACGTATTTTAGAAGCGTCTTTAGATTATATGTTAGATGATATTCCCTTGGAAAACAAAATATACAAAGAGCTTTATGAGGCTTATAGCGGCTTAAACAACCCAGAGAAAGCGAATGAATACCTTAGAAAAGTGAACCCCGGATTTTAAAAAATAAAATTGTGATAAAAAAAATAACACTTAGTGTTTTTGCTGTATGTATAGTGTCTTGTAAATCAACGAAAGTAATTACAGCTGGCACCATAGATGAAAACTTGAATGCTAAAAATATCATTAAATCACATTATGCCAATACCTTAGATTTTAAGACCATCTCTGGTAAAATGGATATTGATTACCAAGATAACAATGCCTCTCAAGGTTTTAATGTGAGCCTGAGAATGGAAAAAGATAAAGCCATTTGGATTAGTGCGCCCTTAGGCGTGGTAAAAGCCTATATAACGCCCAAACGAGTTTCTTTTTACAACCGATTAGACGGCTCGTATTTCGATGGGGATTTTTCCTATTTAAGTCAACTATTAGGTACCGAATTAGATTTTGAAAAAGTTCAGAATTTATTATTAGGGCAGGCAATTTTAGATCTTAGAGCTGATAAGTATGACGCTACAATTGCCAATGAAAATTATCAATTAAAACCAAAAAAAGGGTTAGATTTATTCAAGATATTGTTTCAAATAGAACCAAAAAATTTTAAAATGGGAACGCAACAAATAGCGCAACCAGAAAAAGGGCGTTTGTTAGCTATTACCTACAAAAACTACCAAGCCATTGATACTAAAATTATCCCTAATGAAATTGACATAGCAGCAACTTTGGACAAAAACCAAAGTATAATTGCCATTGCCTATAAAAATATTGAATTTAATAGACGTTTAAAATTTCCTTATGATATTCCAAAAGGGTTTAAAGAAATTATCTTAGAATAACATGTTAAAAAATAAAGCATTAGCGGGTCTTTTTATTGTTTTTTTACTGTTTTCTCAAGCCATTTTTGCTCAAACTACCGAACAAAAAAATTTAGAGGCCAAGAGAGCAAAACTACAACAGGAAATTAAACAGATAAATCGCTTGCTTTTTGCTGAAAAAAAAGAGAAAGGGAATGTCTTAGATCAAATGAATGCCCTCGATAAAAAAATTTCTGTGCGTGAGCAACTCATCCGTGTTACCAACGAACAGTCTAATCTCTTAAACCGTCAGCTTAATGCCAATATCCGAAATATTGGGAAACTGCGCGCTGATCTAAAAACACTCCAAGATGATTATGCCCTAATGATACAGAAATCGTATCAAAACAAATCAAAACAAAGTAGGCTTATGTTTTTACTTTCTTCTGAAAGTTTCTACCAAGGCTTTAAAAGGCTTCAATACATGAAGCAATATACCGATTACAGAAAAGAACAAGGCCTAGAAATTGCTGCTAAAACTGAAGAACTTAAAAACTTAAACCTAGAACTAACCGAGCAGCGAAAAACCAAGGACAAGCTTGTGGCTGAAAATACTCTGGCGAAAAAAGAGCTTGTAAAAGAGAAAGAAGCGCAAAATGAATTATTAAGTACCATTCGTAAAAACGAAAATAAATACACCGCGAGCATTCAACAAAAACAAAAAGAAGCTCGTGAAATAGACAAGCAAATAGAAAATTTAATCAAAAGTGCCATTGTTAGTTCTAATAAAAAATCTGGGAATACAACGAATACCTCAAAATTTGTACTAACCCCAGAGGCTAAGCTTATTGCCAATAATTTCTCCGCTAATAAAGGTAAGCTTATTTGGCCCGTAGAGAAAGGTATTAAAAGCATTGGTTTTGGAATTTATAAAGATGCTGTTTATCCAGGCATACAGCACCAAAATAATGGAGTAATCATCGCTACAGATCAAGGATCAAAGGCTAGAGCCATTTTTGAGGGAGAGGTCATTGCTATTATTAGCGTTCCTGGCGGAAATAAAGGCGTACAAATGAAGCACGGTAACTTTATAAGTACGTATTACAATTTATCTACCGTATTTGTAAAAAAAGGCGATAAAGTAAAAGCAAAAACCGAATTGGGTGAAATCTATACCAACGCTATGAATAGGCAAACCTTATTGAAGTTTTATCTGTACCAGGATACCTCTAGGTTAAATCCAGAAGAATGGATTTATCAGTTGTAACTTAGGATCATTATTTTTAAATAATAGGGGTAAAGTTTCATCAAGAAAACGAAGCTTTCAAGCGTTATGCCATAGCTATAAGGAATACTTTGTTCTAAGCTTAATGCCAAAAATTGTCATGCCCAATAACCTTTAATTCTTCTTTCAAGTTTAAACACATACCTATAAGGAGATTGAAACGCTGCTTTACCCATACTATGTTTCCAGCTATCCTTCTGAAATATCTTCAAAACAGCATTCCAACACAGGAATACAAGCGCATATAAAAGTAAAGAATTTTGGTTTTTTACAAAAAATAGTGCCGCTTATGCTCCGTGCTCTGATGATATACGTTCGATGAATTGTGACTTTTGTAAAGCTATCCAAAAGGATGACCAACTTATTCTGCCATGAACAAGGCCTTTAACTCAGTAGCTTCGTTTGGCTTCATTTTACCTGCTAAAACTAAACTTAGTTGCTTTCTACGGAGGGCGGCAGCATAGCGTTCTTTTTCTAAATCGCTTTCAGGAGTAATTTTAGGTACTTCAGTAGGTTTACCTGTATCATCAACCGCAACAAAAGTATAAATGGCATCATTAGCCTTGGTTTTAGTGCCTGTAAAGCGATCTTCCATCCAAACATCAATATAAACCTCCATAGATGTTTTAAAGGCTCTTGAAACAGCTGCTTCAACAGTAACCACACTGCCCACAGGAACAGATTGATTAAAAGCAACGTGGTTTACCGAAGCAGTCACGGTAATTCTTCGGCTATGTCTACGCGCAGCGATACTCGCAGCACGATCCATTCGTGCCAGTAATTCACCACCAAAAAGATTATTTAGGGGGTTGGTTTCACTGGGTAAAACCAAATCTGTCATTATCGTTCTAGATTCACTTGGAGTCTTGGCCGTCATATTTTTAATTTTGCACAAAGATAGCCTCAATAACAGATTTAAGAAATAAAAGAGGTTTTATTCTTGGTACAACCAAGCGTCTTTAGACTCAGAATTTTTTATATTTCGAAGATAGCTTAGTGCCTTGTCAACATCGGTAAAGCTATCAAAGCTTACCACATGAAAACCAAACTTATTTACGCCTATGTATGTAGCGTTAAATCCTTTTGTTTGTAATTGACTAATTTTTTTATCCGCGTTTTCCTTCACTTTAAAAGCCCCAGCAACAATATGGTACTGCGTAGCTTTATCCTCTTGAATTGCAGCAGTGGAGGAGGCATTTAAATTTAACACGGGTAACTCTAAGGGGCTAACATTAAAAAACGTAGCTTGTTCTATTTCTCTTGCCACTTGCTTTTGAGCCTCTCTTTGCACCACTAAATTGGTGGCTTTATTTTCAGTATAAAAACGAAATCCTGTAAACCCTAAAGCCAATCCTAAAAATATAACCGCTGCATATTTTAAATAGGGCCTCATTTGTTTTGTTTCTCTTTGCTCTGGGGTAATCATAAAAGGAATTTCTTCTTCTAATGAAACTACCTGTTCTTTCAAAATTTCTCTTGTTATTTGAGCAGAGACACATGAGGATAAACCAAAAGACGTCGTTAAATAATTTACCCTAAGGGCTGGTTCAAAGGAAATTTTACCTTCTTTGTTCAACCACAATTTACCAATATTAGTGAAGATTAATCGCTCGCCTTTTTCTAATTGGTTCCTCCAACCCTTGCTTAAAGTACTAATGCGCTTCAGCATCTCTTCATAGGTCGTTTTCTCAGCATCGGCCATATAGGAAACAAGCAAGCCATCATTAGAGACCAATTGCGCGTTAAACGAAACTTCTTTTGTAGGTGGATAAAACGTATGCGTTTCTTCTTTTAAAAAAGCGGACTTCGTTTGCGTTAAAAAAGCACCAAATTCAGGTACAATGACACAGTTATACCTATATAATAATTCTTCTATGTAATGTTCTAATCTCATTGAAACAAAGATTGTGAAAAAAGATAGCTTGTAAAACTTTGACCATAACTTTTTATTAACATTTTATTTCATGTACATTGTAGGTCTAAAGATACATCATATAAATGACTGATAGTGATACTATTGCGGCTTTAAGGTTACAGCGAATCCCTAATATCGGCGATATCACCGCCAAAAAACTCATTTCCCATTGTGGGAGTCCAACTGCCGTTTTTGAAGATAAACGGCAAAACTTATTAAAAATAGACGGAATTGGAGCCTTTAGTATCGCTCATTTACATGACAAACAGCACCTCGAAGAAGCACAGACAGAAGTAGAATTTATAAAAAGAAACGACATCAAAGTTACTTACTTTATGGATGCCGATTATCCTGAATATCTAAGGCATTGTGTTGATAGTCCCCTTGTTCTTTTTAGTAAAGGAAAGATTCACCTAGCACAGCGAAAAATCATAGCCGTTGTTGGTACTCGAAATATTACGAGTTATGGAACGGCCTTTTGCGAACAATTCATTGAAGATATAGCCCCCTTAAACCCTATAATTGTTAGCGGTTTTGCTTATGGTGTTGATATTTGTGTTCAGAAAGCAGCGATAAAACACGGTTTGCAAACCATTGGGTGCCTGGCACATGGTTTAAATCAAATATACCCAAAAGTCCATGCCAAATTTCAAGCTGATGTCGAAAAAAACGGAGGGTTTTACACAGAGTTTTGGTCTACTAGCGAGCCAGAAAGAGAAAATTTTTTAAAGAGAAATAGAATTATTGCCGGTATGAGTGAAGCCACAATCGTTATTGAATCTGCAGAAAAAGGTGGAAGTTTAGTTACGGCCGATATCGCCCATAGCTATAATCGCGATGTTTTTGCAGTGCCTGGCCGCGCTCAAGATAAATACAGCAAAGGGTGTAATACCCTTATAAAACAACAAAAAGCACAGATGCTAACCTCAGCTGCGGATTTAGTTTATGTATTAAACTGGGAATTAGAAGATAAGAAGTCTAAGCCCATTCAAAAACAACTATTTGTTGAGTTAGATGCAACCGAACAGCTTATATATACCTACTTACAAGCCAATGGCAAACAAGTGTTAGATACGATTGCAGTAACCTGTAAACTTCCCGTATTTAAAGTGTCATCTACCCTGTTGACCATGGAAATGAAGGGTCTTATTCGCCCCTTACCTGGTAAAGTATTTGAAGCGCTTTGAATTTAATTGATGGTTGTCCGCGAATGCTAAAAAAGGTTTAGTCTAGGGTCTTAGTTCATTTTTGAATACCCTATTTTCAAAAAATGAACCTAATTCTTGATCTGTATATTTCACATTTCTAATTTTATACTTTTCAGTCGTAGCACCTTGGCATCTAGTGCAGCTAAAATCTTTACTTGAACTTATTTATTTCAAATTCCGATTTTTAATGGTCCTACTACCTTCTACCCATTTTAACTTGAACTTGCGCTTGAACTTGAGTTTGAGCCCTAATACCCTACCTTTGTTCGCACTCTTTGCAGCACTTCATCAGCAATAATACCTGCCTTTTTTGCGCCAACGGCTAGCGCTTTATCAATTTCTTCTAGATGATTCATATAATAGTCGAAATTTTCACGCGCTGACGCAAATTTGGCTACAATAAGCTCATACAAGGCTTGTTTTGCATGTCCGTATCCATAGTTTCCATTTTCGTAATTAGCCCGCATTTCAGCAATCTGAGCCTTATTCGCAAGAATTTTATACAAGGCGAAAATAGTGTCTGTGTCCGGATTTTTTGGGTCTTCCATCGGCGTACTGTCGGTTTGGATGCCCATAATTTGTTTGCGTAACTGTTTATCTGTCTGAAAAATATTGATCAGATTGCCTTTACTTTTGCTCATTTTAGCACCATCAGTACCAGGAATATACATGGTTTCTTTTTGTATTTTTCCCTCTGGAATGACAAAGGTTTCGCCTAATTGCGCATGAAAACGGGACGCCACATCGCGGGTCATTTCAATATGCTGCATTTGATCTTTACCTACAGGAACTATTTCAGCATCATACAGCAAAATATCAGCTGCCATGAGCATTGGGTAGGTGAACAAACCTGCATTTATATCTTCTAGCCGATCTGCTTTATCTTTAAAAGAATGTGCAAGCGTTAAACGCTGGTATGGAAAAAAACAACTTAAATACCACGATAACTCTGCTGTTTGAGGAACATCACTTTGACGGTAAAAAACAGTTTTGCTTATATCTAAACCAAAAGCCAACCAAGTAGCAGCTACGGCATAGGTGTTATTTCGTAATTCATCACCATTTTTTATTTGTGTGAGCGAATGCATATCGGCAATAAATAGAAAAGAATCATTTTCTGGATTATTTGCCATTTCAATGGCGGGCATAATAGCCCCCAAAATATTCCCTAAATGTGGTGTTCCTGTACTTTGTATTCCAGTTAAAATTCGAGCCATGTGTTCTAAAAAATTATCCTGCGAAGGTAAAATAAAAAATCCACTGAAAAAATCTTGCACCTACCTGAAAAAATAGATGCTATTTTTAAAAAAAAGAACCTCCTAAAAAGCGAGATTAGATCAATGAATTACTTTAAAAAATTCTAAGCTACTTTTTCAAAATAGAGTTTCACTAAAAGTGTTACTTTTACTTTTATGATAAAAATCTTTAAAAAAATAGGCAGCGTTTTTTATCAAATTTGGTTTTATATCTTGGTGGCTATTCCCATCCTACTGCTATTCCCAATCTTGATACTTTTATCAGCTTCCGAAAAGTGGTATCCTCATTTTTTTTGGGTGGCGCGTAACATTTGGGCGAATTTTATTTTATTCGGAATGGGTTGTATTCCAAACATAAAACGCGAGCAACAAATCGTGAGAGGCAAAAGTTACATGCTTGTTGCCAACCATACCAGCATGTTAGACATTATGTTGATGCTAAAAGTGAGTCCAAACCCCTTTGTTTTCGTTGGAAAAAAAGAACTGGTTAAGATTCCTGTGTTCGGATTTTTTTATAAAAGAGTGTGCATTATGGTTGATCGCAGCGATACTAAAAGTAGAACGGCTGTATACCGCCGTGCACAGAAAAGGCTTGCGAATGGACTAAGTATTTGCATTTTTCCTGAAGGGGGTGTTCCTGAAGAGCACATTGTTTTAGACACATTTAAGGGAGGCGCTTTTAAAATGGCCATAGCCCACGAAATACCCATAGTACCTATGGTGTTTTTTGACAATAAGCAAAGACTGCCTTTTACAATAACCAAAGGAAAGCCGGGAAAATCGAGAGTTAAAGTGCTTCGGTTTATTGAGACCAAAGCTTTAGGTGAAGCTCATAAAGTGAGTTTATCGGAGCAAGTTCGTGAGTTGATTTTAGGGGAGTTAACAATGAAAAAAAAATAAATTGAAAAATAAATTGATTTTTAGTTTACTGTTTTTAACGGTCATTTTGTTAAACGGACAAAATAAAAGACCTGAAATTGCTATAATGAATTGCATCTATGACAATTATTTAGATGAAGGAATTGCATTGAAAAAAATAATATTTGATTTTGAAAATCATTTAATTCAAGAAAAAAAGCTCCTTAGTACCAGTGGTTCAAGTTATCTAAAGTTAGTACAGCAGATGGCAAACGACACTTTTTTACCTCTGGAAATATTTGTTGAATTTTCAAACAAATGGAGCAAAATAAAAGATCCTAAAGAAATTGAAATAGGCAAGTGCCGAGAACCCATCTTAGGTTCAGATTTGTTGCTAATAGAAGCGCAAATGAAAGAACTAATTAGGCAAAAGAAAGTTAATGAGCCATTGAATATGGCTTCATTACTTGCTAAAGTTTTAACTAAAGAAGATCTGGAATTAGATTATTTTAAAATTAAGTTATTTGTGTTTATGGCAACCTCAGCGCATATTGGCAATAATTATGTTTCCGATGATGTTTTACCAGCAATTTATGATGATGAAAATGCCTTTACAATAAGTATTAATGCTAAAAACGAAATTTATTCTAATAATAAATTAGTTAATGTAAATGAATTGGGTTCTTTACTACGAAATTACCTTGTAAATAATACATCCAAATCGATAGTTTTAGTTCATTACAGTAGGAATACAAAATATAAAAACTACATAGATTTACAACAAAGTATCTTAGCTGTTATAGAAGAATTAAAACAAGAATATGCGCTTGAAAAATTTAATAATTCTTTTAATAAACTAACGGATACTCAAAAAGACCAAGTAAACAAGATGTATGTAGTAAATCTTCGAGAGGTTGAAACTAACTAAAATTATATAATTAGTTTACTAGCCCAAAAGTGTAATCTTAGCATTAACGCGATCCATAAAACTATGTAGGTAGTCAGGCACATTGCTTTTAACTTGGTCGATTCTCCAAGTTCTTATATTTCCATTATCTGAGTATTGAATAAAAAGCCCTCCACCATCGGCACAATCTGGACAACCTAAAAAAATTTCTTTTTCGGCAAGCAGTTGTCTTGGAAAATGATTCATTAAATCTTTAACAAGTTCAAATTTTTCATCTTCCAAGACCACAAACTTTACGTTTTCTCCAGAATAATCTTGCTCCGTATCTTTAAACAATTGTTTTTCGGTAAGTTTATAAGTTTGAACGCAACCCTCACCTACACACATCCCATAAAAATGACCAAACACCAAATACGCTTGACTATTTACAGTGTCATTCTCATCATCACAAGCGTTAAGAAGCCCTAGGAAGAATAGCGCTAAAAATACATTTTTCATAGCCTATGTTTAAAGTTATGATGTAAATAAGAATATATCAACACCTTAAAAAAAATATGATCTAAAAAATTAAAACCTTAAATTAAATCCACTGTACACCCCAACTGAAAATGGCCGGAAATCACCAGCTATATTAGAGAAGGTATTTAGTTGATATTTAAAAATAGGTTCAATATTAAATTGAAGTTTTGGGGAGAACTTATAATGTAAGCCAAATCCAATATTTGTGCTAAAATTAAGGTCGTTAATATTGTTCGCTTCTCCCATTTCGGTAGTTTGCTCCCCCGAATTTAGTAAAACGGAATTATCAATTAAAAATAAAGAGCTTACACCTCCAATCACATTAATCCCAAAACGAGTATCTAAAACCGCATAATTAAGTTCTAAAGGCACTTCTAAATACCCAAACTGCTGCGATAAATTACCATCTAAGGTGGCCGATTTAGCTGTAGTGTCAAAAGCGTTTGTCAGTGGGCTAAATTCTCCGCCCAGATCGGGATTTACCCTACTGCTTACAACAATTCCTTTGGCAGAAGCAGCGTAATCAATATTTTGTACCTGTGGCGTTTCTGCTCTAGCCGAAGGAGAAAAGCTTACTTGATTGGTGGTGTACCCATAATCTACTTTATGTACTCCAGAGCGTACTTTTAGTTTTTTACTTACTTCATAAGCCACAGAAACACCATAGCTCATATTGATATTTCCAGATTTTGAATTAGGTACAAAAATGGTGTGTACAGGAGAACCTTCGCCCATACCGTTAAAATACACAGGTGCAACGCTTGGACCAACAGACCATTTTTCATTGGTATGCTCCGCAAGTAATACTTCTTCTTGATCGTTAATCGCTTCAAAAATAGATTTCTTTTGAGCTTCTTTTTTGTCAATTGCTTTTATTTCTTCTTGTGAAGCCATCGCGTTTTTAGATTTTACAGCATTAAAATCAATACCTGAAGCAGCCTTGTTATTCGTGTTTGCATCTTTTTGTGCTACTACTTCCTTTTCTTTTAGTAGTTCTTTAATGCTGCCTTGAGTGGCTTCATGGGTCTTGATATTTTTAGCCTGAGCATAGGTGTCAGGTTGTTCAGTTGCCATTTTTGAAGTACTCTCTTGAACTAAAGCACTATTTTTATCGCTTTGAACCCAAGACCCTTTTTCCTTTTCCTTTTTAGAACTGGTGCTGGTAAGTTTGTTGCTCTGTGCGCTATTTGCGTAGGTATGTGAGGCTTCCTTTACAACTTCTTCATCCGTTGTGCTTGCATTCTGATGATTTTCCTCAACCAACTCAAGGCTCGAGTTAGTATAGTCTGCTTCTTTTTCGCTGGTTTTAAAGCCAGGATTTTGCTCCATAGGGTCTATGCCTTTTGTTTCTGTGACCTGATTTTGATCCTGTTCTGTAGTTTTTTCAAAAGGATTTATCGCCACAACTAAAATCGACAAAACAGCAGCAATTCCGCCTAGTTTCCACCAGATAGGGATGACTTTACGTGATTTCTTTTTTTCTAGAGATGCTTCAATGGCCTTCCAAACTTTTTCGTCTGGAACTTCATCAAATTCTCGGAATCGCTCTCTGAACAATTCATCTATGCTTTTCTTATTCATACTGCAAAAAAATTATGCAATTACTATTTTATGTTTCAAAATGCTCATTTATAAAATTGCATTTTGTCTTAAATCTGATTCTATTCTTTCTTTCAAAATTATACGTGCTCTTGCCAAGTTAGATTTTGAAGTTCCTATTGAGGTTCCTAATCGCTCACTTATTTCTTGGTGTGAGTAGCCTTCTAAAACAAACATATTAAAGGTTAATCGGTATTTGTTGGGTAATTCCTGAATGTAGCTCAGTAATTGTTGCAAGCCAATATCCAGGTCTTCTGATTCTACCTCAACGTCGGCCTCTAAATGATCAGGAACGATACTTAAATTGGGCTCCTTTCGGTATTTTTGAAGTACTGTATTTACCGTAACTCTTTTAGCCCACCCTTCAAAAGAACCCTTAAACGTATACTGTCCTATTTTATCGTAAATCACCATAAAGCTATCATGTAAGTTGTCTTCCGCCTCAGTTTTATTACGCGAGTATTTTAAACATACACTGTACAATACGCGAGAGTAATCTCGGTACAACTGCTCTTGTGCTTTACGATTGCCTTTTGTGCAATTTTTAATGAGTTCTTCTAGACTCAAAATAGGTGCTTTCTTTAGGTGGTTGTTATTCTTTTTAGTTCACTGGCACTTCTATTTCTAAATATTGTGCCTGATCATTTTCATCTTTTCCTGTATAAAACTTAAAAAGATAGGTATCACTATACAAAACAATAAAGTTAAATGATGTTTCAACTTCTTGCAAAATTTCTTCGCAATCATCAGAATCGCTGAGCATAGAACCAATAACAGCTACATTACGAATGGTCGTATCTTCTTTCACTACATCAAAACCTTCAAAGTAAGCACAACTAGAAGTACGTTGATAGGTTAGCTTAATTTCATAGGTTGCGTTTAAATTAAATGATTGTGGTAACTCAACACTGGTAATGGGTAAAGCAATAAAATGAAAATTCTCTTGATCTTCCAGACTGCATCCAGAAAAGCTTAACAGAACCAATAAGATTGCTGAAAAGAAAACTTTATTTCTCATAGTTTTTTATTTTGTAGATGATTAAAGTTATGAATGGTTGCGTTTAAAAAAGCAAAATCCCGATTTTCATCGGGATTTTAGTAGCAATTTTTAATGCAACTGTTTTAACAGTCAGCACAGGAACAAAGATTTTTTCTCGCTTCATTAAATAGATCGATTTAAAAACAAATGTTCTTATGATCCTTTCCGAGGCTATAAAACCCCTATTTTGCATTCCAAAAAAATAGCATTTCAGAACTTTGTTTAGGCTTGAACCGTTGCAATGGCTTCTCGTATTTTTGCATCGAGCTCTTCTTGTAGTTCAAGATTGTCTTGCAGAAGATTTTTAACCGCATCGCGACCTTGGCCAAGTTTCGTGTCTCCGTAACTAAACCAGGAACCGCTTTTTTTGATGATTTCATATTCTACACCCAAATCTATCACCTCACCTACTTTAGAAATTCCCTCGCCGTACATGATATCAAATTCTGTTTGTTTAAACGGTGGAGCAACTTTATTCTTTACAACTTTTACTCTTGTTTTATTTCCTTGAACATTACCGTCAGTATCTTTTATTTGAGTAGACCTTCTTATGTCTATACGCACTGAAGCATAAAATTTTAGTGCATTACCACCCGTCGTTGTTTCTGGACTGCCAAACATTACCCCAATTTTATCTCGCAATTGGTTAATAAAAATTACAGTACAATGGGTTTTGCTAATAGATCCTGTAAGTTTTCTAAGCGCCTGTGACATTAAACGCGCATGAAGTCCCATTTTGGAATCTCCCATTTCGCCTTCAATTTCACTTTTTGGCGTTAATGCAGCAACAGAATCAATAACTACAATATCAATAGCCCCTGAGCGAATTAAATTATCGGCAATTTCAAGTCCTTGCTCCCCATTGTCAGGCTGGGAAATAATTAAATTATCAACATCAACACCTAATTTCTGAGCATAAAAACGGTCAAAAGCATGCTCAGCATCAATAAATGCAGCAATACCTCCTTTTTTTTGAGCTTCAGCTATGGCATGCAGGGTTAAGGTTGTTTTTCCTGATGATTCCGGGCCGTAGATTTCTATAACTCTACCTCTTGGGTAACCACCCACACCCAAAGCGACATCTAATCCCAAAGATCCTGAAGGTATTACTTCAACATCTTCAACAACTTTATCACCCATTTTCATCACGGCACCTTTTCCGTATGTTTTATCGAGTTTATCTAGTGTTAGTTTTAGTGCTTTTAACTTTGCTTCTTTTTCTGCGCTCATTTTTTTTGTATTAAAAAGCTAAATTACCATTTCTTTTTTCATATCACAATGAAGTAGTTTAAAGTTTTTATAATCCTTAATAAATATAAAATACTTTGCTTTCAGAAGCAACCATTTTTAAATTCTTGCATCTAATTAATACTAACTCGATTAATATACCATTCTCCCTTTGGGAAAAATGGGCAACGGTGGTCGTAATTATATTTTTTAGAGTTCTATGAAAAAGAAAAATTAAAACGACCTTCTAAAGACCTTGAAAGTTTCAAGGTCTTTTTTAAATGAAGATATAGTGATACAATGATAAAAAGTACATTTATGGTCTCAGCTATGCTACTGATTTCTTGCTCTAAAGAAAATGTAAGCGTAGATGAAAAAATAGGTGTGGTAACGAATATAACGTCTTGTGGTGGTGGTCTAGAACCTGTTTTTATCATCAAATTAGGCGACAAGGATTCCATTATGACGAGTACTCTTCCTATGGAATTTCAAGTGCCAAAGCTAACTATAGCCTTTAAAACTAAAAAAAGCACAAGAGCTCTTTATTGTACCACTGACAAAATATATCCGCCAGCCTTTGATGTTTTTAGCGTGCGAAAAGTAGAAAACGAAACAGTTTCTATGAACAAAAATTTGCCAAGCCCTTTTTAAACTTCTAAATTTGCACTTTAAATACATTCTTTAACCTCATAAATTAGTATAGCATGCAACTGTACAATACCTTGAGCGCAAAGGAGAGAGAAGCTTTAATCGAAGCAGCGGGTCAAGAACGCTTGACCATCTCTTTCTACCAATATGCGCATATTAAAAACCCACAACTTTTTAGAAATCACTTATTCATTACCTGGAACGAATTAGACGTTTTAGGTAGAATTTACGTAGCTTTTGAAGGCATTAACGCTCAGCTTTCTGTACCAGCGGAGCATTTTGACGCCTTTAAAAAGCATATTGATAGCATAAGTTTTTTAGAAAACGTACGATTAAACATCGCCATTGAGCAAGACAATAAATCTTTTCTAAAACTTAAAGTTAAAGTGCGTGATAAAATTGTCGCCGATGGTTTAGACGACAATACTTTTGATGTCACTAAAATAGGCATTCACGTAGATGCTGAAAAATTCAATGAGCTTATTGAAGATCCTGATACCGTTTTGGTAGATATGCGTAACCACTACGAAAGCGAGATAGGTCATTTTAAAAACGCTATTACACCTGATGTGGATACGTTTCGGGATTCTTTAGACAGCATTGAGCACGATTTAAGAGACCATAAAGAAGATAAAAAATTAGTGATGTACTGCACTGGCGGTATCCGTTGTGAAAAAGCCAGTGCCTATTACAAACACAAAGGTTTTAAACAAGTTTATCAATTAGAAGGCGGTATTATTGAATACACGCGACAGGTACAAAGCAAAAATCTTGAAAATAAATTTAAGGGGAAAAACTTTGTGTTTGACCACAGAAGAGGAGAGCGCATCAGTGATGATGTTATTGCACAATGCCACCAATGTGGAAAACCTTGCGATACACATGAAAATTGTGCTAACGAAGCCTGTCATTTGCTATTTATACAGTGCGAAGAATGTGCAAAGGCTATGGACCATTGTTGCTCCCATGCCTGTAAAGAAGTACATGCCTTACCCTTCGAAACTCAAAAAGCACTTCGAAAAGGAAAAACAGTTAGCAATCTTATCTTTAAAAAAGGTAGGTCTGAGGTTTTAAAATATAAAAAGTAGGGGCTGCGCATTGCTCAGCTTTGTAATTAACCCTAAAATCTGTTTTATTCCATATCCCACAGGCAAAAAAATGCCGCTTACTCAAACTTTTTTATTTCAAGCTAAGCCTTAGAAGCTCCTATTTTTTAAATTAAGCTTTATGGCTAAAAAAATTTAAGTCACACCTCCTCTTACAACTTATTCATAATAGGCCAATTGAATTTTTACGACACTTAAGTAAAAAAGTCGCACCTTTAGAAACAAAAATAGGGCAACTTTAACTATTATAAAGTTTGTTATTTGTTTTTAAAGATTTTAACTGAAATGATAGCATCAGAACAATTGGAAACGTTTATGTGGATTTTGCTGGCCGTTTATGCTGGCGTAATTTTGTTTTTTGTGATTCGGGGTGCTCGAAAAAATACGAATATAAATGATTACGCCGTTGGAAATATTGGTTTTCCATCTTGGGTAGTTGGCTTGTCTTTAGCTGCTTCTATGACCAGTGCTGCCACATTTATTATTAACCCTGGGTTTATAGCGCTCTATGGCATTTCTGGAGTTATTTCTTTCGGAATTGTTCTCCCCATTGCTGCTTTTATTTCTCTCATTGTATTCACTAAAGGTTTTGTTAAACAAGGAAATGCCGTAAAAGCAACAACCATGGCGCAATGGATAGGGAAGCGCTATAAAAGTAAAAATTATGCGTTTTTCTTTGGCATTATCGCGCTTCTATTGATTACGTTTATTGTTCTTATCAATGTTGGACTCACCCAAGTAATTTCTAAATCACTAAATGCAGATCCCTTTTATGTGCTTTTGGGAATTACCACCTTTGTCTTTGGCTACATGATGTTTGGTGGCGCAAACTCTATGGTGTACACTAATACCATTCAAGCTATTATTATGTGTATTGTGGCGCTTATTTTAATTGGTTCTGGGTCTGAATATTTTACAGATGGTATTCAGGGATTCTTCGATAAATTAAGCAGTATCGATCCTAATTTAACCAAACCTACCAATGCATCGAGCTTTTTATTTCGTGATTATTTTGAAATCATTGCCACTCAAATTGTGATTGGTGTTGCGATTGTTTGTCAGCCCCACATCATAACCAAATCATTATTGTTAAAAGATTCGAGTAAAATAAACACCTATTTATTTAGTGGTATTTCATTTATGATTGTTTTCTTTTTGGTGGTTATTGTTGGTTTATATGCTCGTATCAGTTTTCCAGATTTTATCGTTAATGGAGAGACTTTAAAGATGGATGAAATTATACCTACTTATGTCGTTACTAAATTTTCGGTAGGTGTTGGTTTAATCATCGTCGTCGGGTTAATCTCTGCGGGCTTGTCGACCTTAGAAAGCTTAATTCAATCCCTGTCCATTACCATTACATCCGATATCATAAATCCATTATTTAAAGATAAATTTACAGAAAGCACGATAGGCATAAATAAGGTGGTTATTGTAATTTTAGGGCTTGTGAGCTTTTTACTAAGTTGGGAACAAATTCAAAATCCAGAAGTAAGTGTGGCTATTTTTGCTCAAAATGGTGTGTATGCTTATTTTGCAGCTGCTTTTGTTCCTGTACTCTTTGGTACTTTTCTAACTCATGTTTCGACAAGAGCAGTATTTATAGCAAGTATTACCGCTATTGTAGTTCATTTTGGGGTTTATTATGGTAGAATTAGCTCATATATGCAAGAACCAGTCAATAATCCTGGCGTTTCGGCCGCTATCGGAATTATCATATCGCTGGTTGTGGGATACATTATTTATAACATTGATTTAAAAAAAATAGCAAGTGGACACTCCAGATTGGACAGCTAAATGGGCAGACTATACGCCTGATAAAATTGCTATCACTTCCTATGATGATAACAAGAGCTATACCTATAGTGAATTAAATACCTACGCCAATCGCCTAGTTGATAAGTTTATAGAGCTAAAACTCGAAGAAGGCGACCGAATAGCCGTTTTAGCGGAACATGGCCCAGAATATATTGTACTTTTTGTGACTTGTCAACGCATGGGACTTATTTTAGTTCCCCTCAATTATCGTTTATCTGTAAATGAAATAGCAAAATTAATCGTAGACTGCACGCCTAGCCTATTGGTTTACAATCACAACCACAAAGACAAATCAAAACAGTTACCCCTTAAAAATATAAAAGTATTATCTCTTGAAGCCGTAGCAACCTATTACCTTAATTCAGAATTTTATACCCCTAGAATCTTCCACATTAAAGAAGATAATCCTCTTTTTATTTTCTACACTTCTGGCACAACTGGCGCGCCAAAAGGTGTTCTTTATACCAATAAAATGCTGTTTTGGAACAGCCTTAATACCTCCATGCAACTCGGAATCACATTCAGAGATTCAACCATAAACACCCTCCCCCCATATCATACCTCTGGCTGGAATGTTTTTGTAACACCATTATTGCACAAGGGTGCGCATGTGGGTATGTTAGAAAGGTTTGATGCAGAAAAAATATTGTGCCTTTTAGAATTGAATAAAACCACTTTATTCATGGCATTGCCAACCATGTTATTTATGATGCAGAAAACTCCAGTATTTAAGGAGGTAAATCTTAAAAAATTACGTTACATTATTTCTGGCGGAGAAAAAGTGCCCTCAGAATTGGTGCATTTTTGGAAAAGTGAAAAAAATATTTACATCAGGCCTGGTTATGGTTTAACCGAAGCAGGGCCGAGCATAACGTCATTACATCATAAAATGGCGGCATTAAAACCAAATTCTATTGGCAAGCCAAACTTTTATTTAGATATAAAAATAGTAGATAAAGATGGTGAACCCGTTGCCACAAATGAAGTAGGGGAACTTTGCATTAAAGGTGATATTGTAACCCCTGGGTATTGGAACAATTCGGTAAAAACAAGCAACAAAATAAAGAAAGGCTGGCTATTTACAGGAGATTTTGCCTACAGTGATCAAGATGGGTTTTTATATATGAAAGGCCGCAAAAACGACATGTATATTTCCGGTGGCGAAAACATATATCCACAAGAAATTGAAGTACAACTTGAACAAATAGAAGCTATAAAAAAAGCGGTAGTTTTAAGTGTAAAGGATGAAAAATGGGGAGAATGCGGTATCGCATTTGTGACCTCAGCAAATTCGACCCTTTCGGTACTGCAAATTAGAGAAGAGTTAAAAACAACCCTCGTTGCTTTTAAACATCCAAAATACATCTTTATTCTAGATGATATTCCCTTAACCAGTTTAGGAAAAGTTTCTAGAAAAAAACTACATGCTTTTTATCACCAATTAAAACCTCAACAATGATTCGATTCGGAACAATATTCATAGTGTTACTCCTGAATGCTACTTTATTTTCTCAAAACTCTAAAAAACCAATGAAAGAACTCCTTTCAGATTACAGCTACCAAACCAAAACAATCCTTATCGATGGTGTAGAAATAAAATACATGAAAGAAGGTAATGGCAAAAAAACACTACTTTTTGTTCATGGTCTAAGTAGTAATTCTGAAGCTTGGGCCAAAAATATTGAAACGCTTCGAAAACATTATACTTGTATCGCATTAGATTTGCCTGGATACGGAAAATCTTCTAAGCCTGATGTAGCTTATACCCCTACTTATTTTGCTGAGGTAGTACATCAGTTTATAGGACAACTAGATTTAAAAAACATCGTTCTTATTGGGCATTCTATGGGTGGCCAGGCGAGTATTAAATTAGCCCTTAATTATCCAGATGTTATTAAGAAATTAATCTTAGTTGCTCCGGCTGGTCTTGAGCAGTTTACAGCCCCTAATGCTGCTTTTATGAAGGCCTTTTTTACACTAGAATCGGTTAAAAACACTCCAGATGCTCAAATTGAAAAAAACTACGCCCTCAATTTTTACAAACAGCCGGAAGATGTGCATCAAATGATAAACGATAGAAAACAAATAAAAGAAGCTTTAGATTTCGAAGCGCATTGCCAAGCTATTGTAAGGAGTATTTCAGGGATGCTAGATGAGCCTGTTTCAGCAAATTTAGAAGATATTTCACAATCAACCTTAGTGATTTTTGGTGATCAAGACATGCTTATTCCAAACCGATATTTCAATCCAGACTTAACGATTGAAGCTGTAGGAGAAATAGCCTTAGAAAAAATTCCTACCGTAAAACTCGAATTAATAAAAGATGCTGGTCACTTTGTTCACTATGAAAAGCCAAAAGAAGTGAATTTACGTATACAGCAATTTATAGAGGAATGAGCAAAGGCAAACTGAAAAAATTCACAGAATTTAGTAAAACTATTTTACCAAATGAAGCTAAATACCTTGAATCTAGACACCAGTTTACCGATTCGGAAAAGCTCAACATTATTTCGCTAGTCATTGCCAATGCCCTATCTCAAGACGGCCTTACAGTTTATGACCATACCATTGATAAACGAAAGTACTCTTACATTAAAAATTGGATTGAAAAAAAATTAGCAAGTATTGATGTTGATGTAACTATTGAATGGATTATGTCTCTTAAAAAAAAGATTCTAACCGATGCCATAGCTTCACATGAAGAAAAAGAGTTTCTGTATTATATCTCTAGGTATAAAATCATAGATTTTAACTTTCAAAACCTTTATGACCTTGCTAAAGAGTATAAGTCCTATTTGTTGGTGCGGATGCGGTATAGAGATCATAAAATTATTGCTGATTTTATTGAAACGTATAAAAAACAATATCTTGAAGCTAAGAATATTGATGAGAAATTATATACAGCAACCGCTGAAATTACCAATCAATATACCTTAAATAACACTGAAACCAAGCATTTAGAAACTTGGTTGTTACACGTTTTTAAGGACGAAACTATTGATGGTAAAAACAGGTATCAAGCCTTCGTTTTACTGGCATTTATGTACACGAATTACAACGAGAATAACAAGTTAAAGGTAATTTTTGACCAAATTGACTTTTATTTCAGTGAAGGTGAAATGTATTCTAGGCGACTTCTATCTAATTATTATGCCAGTAGGGTGTTACTCCATTCTAAACAAGATGAATTTAAGGAAGCTGAATTCTATGGGTATTTATCTATTCGACAAAACAATAGCGATGCCCTAATGTATCTCAATAATTTAGTGGCTATTTTATTGCGAAACAACAAAGCTGAAAAAGCATTTAAACTTTTAGAAAAGCACTTAGATTTATATAGAGAAACCCATAATTACCATCAAAAAATTGGGTATTGTTCCTACCAAATTCGTGTTTTAGCAGAGCTTAAAAAGAATAGTCTTGCTGAATCAACAGCAAAAACCTTCTTGAAAAAATATAAGAATGAAGTATTAAACCATCGTTGGCATCATTTTTTTACCTCCTATATTAATGTATTAGTTGTTCAAGAAAAGTACGATGAAGTACTAAAGCTTTCTTCTAAATTTGACCTCGTAGAAAAAGAGGTGCAGCGACAGAAACAAAATAATTATGTGCCGAATATATCGTGGAGTATATCCCTTTCAAGGTATATGGAAGGTAAAATAAACTCTAAGCACTTGCTAGATGAAATAAAAGCTCCTCTTAAAGCTATTACACCTACTAAAAACCAAAAGCAATTAATGATTAAGGTTATTGATAAGCTTTCAAATAACTTGCCAGAAGCATTTTTAAAATTAAAGTCGCATATCTAATTTTTTTGGGTAATTAATTAATATTAAAGCTTTTAATTTATATTCACCCCTCTTAAATACATAAAAGTCACACTTAAAACCTTTTCTTTTTGTTCGTTTTAGTTTTTGATTTCCCAATAGCTTGCCGTATAAATAAAATTCTTGAATTATGAAAAAACTACTCTTATTACTAACACTTATGGGGTCTTTTGTGGCGAGTTCACAAGAGGCTGGAACAATTAAAGGTTTAATTACAGACTCGAATGGTTTGCCTTTATCGGGGGCAACGGTGTCTATCAAAATTTTAATGAAAGGCACAACGACTAATTTTGATGGTCTTTATTCCTTAGAGAACATAGAAGCTGGCACCTACGACGTGTCTGTTTCTTATATTGGTTTTGCTCCGACGAATTACAGTGTGCTTGTCACTAGTGGTAATACCACGACCCTAAACGCTTCATTAAATGAATCAAGTAGTATTTTAGATGAAATTGTATTGACAGCGAACAAGCAACCACAAAAAATTACCGATGTACCAGCGACAGTCAATGTTATCAGTGCTAGAGATATTGAAGAATTTCCTAGTTTTAATATTGGTGAATTAGCGGCAAGACAAAAAGGTGTTGACTTTGTAAGAAGTGGTGTTTTAGGTACAGGCATTAACATTAGAGGATTTAATTCTGCCTTTAACTCTAAAAATTTACAGGTTACTGATGATAGGTTATCTACTTTAATCGCAACAGGATTGCCGATGGGATCGTTTTCTACGGTGACAAAAGACGATATTGCTAGAGTTGAAATACTGTTAGGGCCAAACGGAACACTTTATGGTCCTAATGCACATAATGGTCTTGTAAGTACTATTACCAAAAATCCAAGACAATCAGAAGGAACAACTTTTGCTATAGGTGCTGGTAATCAAAATGTGGTTACAGCCAGACTACGACATGCTCAGGTGATTGATGATAAATTTTCATATAAGTTTCATTTCGAAAGATCTCAAGGAACAGAATTCGACTATGTAGATTCTGTTTATGTAGGTACCAATAGCTATACCGAATTAGATTTAGATCGAGATTTTGAAGCTGAAAAATACGGTGCAAATATCTTCTTCAAACCAACGGCGGGATCAGAGCTTTCTGCCTATTATGGTCATAGTGATAATAGTAATATTGGCATTACCAATGCTGGTCGAAATCAAATTAAAGATTGGACTATAGATGAACTTCAATTAAAATTTGTCTCTAAAAACTTTTTTGCCAATACCTACTATACCTGGAGTAAAACCGAGGATACCTACGCTATTAACCAAAGAACTCAAAACTATGTTTCTTTTATACAAAATGGCTTCTCAGAAGCGGAAGCTCGAGAACGTTCTTTTACCGAACAATGGTTTCCAACGGGGCCAGATACTGGAATTGCACTTCAACGTGGCGCATTGTTTAAAGATGATTCAAGACGATTCAATGCAGAGGGGCAATATAATAATCGCTGGAACGAATTTTACCTTACCGCAGGGGCACAGTACCAATTAGACATGGCAGATTCGAAAGGCACCTATCTTTTAGATGAAGGAGGAATTGATATCGGTCAAACTGGAGTTTATACCCAGCTAGAGTACAAACTAGAGGATTCTGGATGGGGATTTTTGCTAGGGGGCCGAATTGACAACCATGATTTATATGGCAATAACTTTATTCCAAAATTAGCAGTAACTAAAAAAATTAATGATGGTACATTTAGACTTACCTATGGTAAGGGAATCGCAGTACCGTCGATTTTAAATTTAAAAGGAAACTTATTTGGAGGTTTAGTTTTGGGGAATGGAGAAGGTTTTACCTTGGCCAATGGTACGGTAATTCCAAGATTACAGGTTGAAACGATTAATTCTTATGAAATAGGGTATAAGGGGAAGCTATCGGATAAATTATTTGTCGATACCAATGCCTATTACAACCAATCTGATAATTTTATTAGTCCATTAGTTAATGTTGCTACGGGCAGCCCTGTAGAACTCGTAGGAAACACCCCAATAGCTGAGCTTGTTCCGGGCTCTAACGGCGCATTCGTATTAAGCTACTTAAACTTTGGTAGCGTAGATACCTATGGTGTTGATGTTGGGTTAAACTATTACTTTAATGATAATTTTAGAGCTGTATTTAACTACTCTTATTTTGGTCGTAGCCTAGATAAAAATGACCTTAATAATGACGGAAATTTAGACGGTCAGGTTTTGGAAAGTGAATTGCCTATTAATACGCCAAACAACAAGTTTAGCTTAGGATTTCACTACACAAAATCTAAATTTTATGGCGCGATGTACGGAAGGTTCGTTCAGAAATATGATTTTTTCTCTGGTATCAATGTAGCTGCCGAAACGCAAGATTTAGACGGAGATGGAGTTAATGAGATTGTAGAAAATGCACGGGTTGGCAGAACATGGAACTACGGGCAATTAGGAGGTTTCACCGTAGATGCAAATGCAGGATACAATTTTTCAGAAAGTCTATCCTTGGGCCTTAGTGTCACCAATTTGTTAAATGCTGAAGTAAGAGAATTCGTTGCATCGCCAGTGATTTCAACCCTTGTTTCTTTTGAATTAAAATACAAAACAAACTTCTTTAAAAGAAAAGCATCAAACGTTAACTAAGCTTCTAAAGTATGTTAAAATTACACGTTAATGATATCGATCTTGATTATGAAGATATAGGAAAAGGAGACGTACTTCTATTGCTTCACGGCTTAGGATCCACTAAAAAAGATTGGGACGCACAAGTCCCTTTCTTTTCTAAAACACATCGCGTTATTACGTTAGACCTTAGAGGGCATGGCGACTCTACAAAACCCTTAGAGGCTTACGGAGTAGATCTAATGGCCGAAGATGTAAAGTTGTTTTTAGATCAGTTGAATATTAAAAAAACAACTGTAGTTGGTTTTTCAATGGGCGGTGCTGTAGCTTTTGAAATGGCAGCAAAATATCCTCAGTATCTTGCAAATTTAGTGGTTGTAAACAGCGGTCCAGATTTTAACAATTTGGGTAAAATTGGGGATGATTTGTTAAAAAACAGAACTGAGTTTTTAGAAACTCAAGGCTTAGCGTCATTAGCCAAAGAGATTTCCTTTAATATGTTCCCGGAAAATCATCAGCTAAAATTAAGAACTGAATTTGAAACACGTTGCAAAAACAACGACTACAATGCGTATTACCAGTCGTTTGTTACTTTAATGAACTGGGGTTTAGGGAGTAGATTAACCAAAATCACCACCAGAACACTCGTTATCGCGTCAGACATGGATTACACGCCAGTTTCCTTCAAAGAAGAATACGTAGCTAGGCTGCAAAATGCACGTTTAGCGGTCATTAAAAACTCAAGACACGGGGTGGTTATAGACCAGCCAGAGGCCTTTAATTTAGTACTTCATAAATTTTTAGCAGATGAATAAAACGGTCCTCATAACGGGAAGTACAAGTGGTATAGGTTTGGGAATTGCCCATCAATTTGCAAAAGAAGGCTATAACATTATGTTTCACGGTTTAGAAGAAAATGGCTTAGACATAGCAAAAAAGGTAGGGAACAAATACCAAGTACAAGTTGCTTTTTCTAATGCAAATTTACTGCAATCAGCTGCTGTTGAAAATTTAGTTTATGAAACTATTCGCAATTTTGGTGCCTTACACGTTTTAATAAATAACGCCGGAATTCAGTTTGTCGCTCCTATTGAAGAGTTTCCAAATTCGAAATATGAAGCTATAATTGCCCTCAATATGAATGCTGTTTTCTATGCCTCTAAAGCCGTCTGGAAACAAATGAAAGAACAGCAGTTTGGCAGAATTATCAACGTATCTTCTGTACATGGCCTGAGAGCCTCAGAATTCAAGTCGGCTTATGTTACGGCAAAACACGGTGTTATTGGCCTAACAAAAGTTCTGGCCTTAGAAGGCGCCCCTTTTAATATTACCTGCAACGCTATTTGCCCAGGATACGTAAAAACACCCTTGGTAGAGGGCCAAATAAAAGATCAAGCACTAGCACATCATATGACAGAAGACGAGGTTGTAGAGAAAGTAATGCTTAAAAAGCAAGCTGTAAAACAATTTGTACCCCTAGAGGCTATTGCAGATATGGCCCTTTTGCTTGCGAAAGATAGCTCAACAACCATCACAGGAACTAGTTTCGTGTTAGATGGAGGCTGGAGTGCGCAATAAAGAACAATAGGTTGCCTTAACCCACCAGAACCGATTCACTAGAGTCAGCATTTGAATTAAGTTTATACACATCAGCAGCGCTCATATGCCTTACAAGGTAATTTTAGCGCTGTTTTTTTTACATCATAGGGTAGAAACCGTAAAAACGTAGCTCATTTTTCAAAACAAAACCTGAGCATTTTTAAAATTTTCATCGCATCGAAAAATCACTATCTTTACGGTTATTAAAATTTTAGTATAAACCTTTTTTCTTGTTTTCCGATGGTTGGCAAGATTTCAATATAAATAATATGGGTTGTAGCAGTTGTTCAACTGGTAAAGACGGACAACCAAAAGGCTGTAAGAATAATGGAACTTGCGGTACTGATGGATGTAATAAATTAACTGTCTTCGATTGGCTTTCGAACATGTCACTACCGAACGGCGAAAAACCGTTTGATGGCGTGGAAGTACGTTTTAAAAATAGTAGAAAAGAATTTTTTAGAAATTCAGAAAATCTTTCTTTGTCTATTGGCGATGTGGTAGCTACGCAGGCTACTTCTGGTCATGATATTGGCATCGTTACCCTAACTGGTGAGTTGGTAAAAGTTCAAATGAAAAAAAAGAACGAGGTATATACCAACCCAGACTTACCAAAGGTGTACAGAAAAGCATCACAAAAAGATATTGATATTTGGCAAACTTGCCGTAATCGTGAGGCAGAAATTCAAAAACGTTCTCGAGAATTAGCTATTGCTTTGAATCTTCAAATGAAACTTTCAGATGTTGAATTTCAGGGCGATGGTTCTAAAGCTACCTTTTATTACACGGCAGAGGAACGCGTAGATTTCCGTCAGCTGATCAAGGATATGGCAAAAGCTTTTGGTATTCGTATAGAAATGCGCCAAATAGGGTACCGACAAGAAGCACAACGATTAGGCGGTATAGGTTCTTGCGGAAGAGAGCTGTGTTGCTCAACTTGGTTAACCGACTTTAGATCTGTAAGCACCTCCGCTGCCCGCTATCAGCAACTTTCTTTAAATCCGCAAAAGTTAGCAGGGCAATGTGGAAAGCTAAAATGCTGCTTAAATTATGAGTTAGATGTATATTTAGATGCCCTCAAAGATTTTCCTTCTCAAGAAACCAAAATACTCACAGAAAAAGGAGTCGCCATTTGTCAAAAAGTAGATATTTTTAAGGCTACCTTATGGTTTTGTTACAAGGATGATTGGGCAAATTGGCATGCTTTGACCAAAGATCAGGTCAATGAAATGTTAGAAAAAAACAAACGAAAAGAAAAAATTAGCAGTTTAGAAGAATATGTAATTATTCCAACAGGGGAAAAGGAAAAAGAAAAGGAAAAAGTGTTTGAAAATGTAGTAGGCCAAGACAGTCTTACTCGTTTTGATAAGCCCAAACCAAGTAAAAATAATCGCAATAAAAAAAGAAAAAATAATAACCCCGATAGAACTCAAAACAATACCCAAAGGACTCCAAACCGAAAGGAGAATACCTCTATAAATAAACCCAGAAAACCAAAAGCATCGATTCCTGCGAACAGCGATAATTCATCCCCTACGCAAAATTCTGGGGCTAATAAGAATAGAAATAAGAAGCGACGAAATAACAAAAAAAGACCTACAGATAATGACTAAGTATATTTTTGGTTTGCTTTGCGTTATGGTTTTAGTCTCTTGCGATTCAGCCATCATTAAGTCAGAGTACCGAGCAACAACCGATGGTAAATGGGATAAGGATGCTATTTTAGAATTTACATTCTCAGAGGTAGATACCCTGCAACAACACCATATTTTTATTAATTTACGCAATGATGAAACCTACGCGTTTAGCAATATTTTTTTAATTGCAGAATTGAATTATCCCAATGGTGCTTCGGTCAAAGACACTTTAGAGTACGAGATGACAATGCCTGATGGGGAATGGTTAGGAAAAGGTACTGGTAGTATTAAGGAAAACAAACTATGGTATAAAGAAAACATCGTTTTTCCAGTAAAAGGCGTATATACATTAAAAATAGGTCATGCCATGAGAAAAAATGGCGCTGCTCAAGGCATTATAGACTTAGACGGCATCACTGATGTCGGGTATCAAATAGAAAAAACCAATTAATTCGCTATGGCAAAAGCATCAAAAAAAACACCTACTAAAAGCTTTTTTACATTTATAAAATGGTTTTGGATTTTATTTATCACCGGTATTCTCGCCGTGGTATTTATATTTTTATCTGCATCTTGGGGTTGGTTTGGGGAATTACCCACATTTGAACGTTTAGAAAACCCACAAACCAATTTAGCCACGGAAATTATTTCTACCGATGGCGTAACCTTAGGCAAGTATTACCTAGATGATAATCGTACCCCCATTCCTTTTGAAGAGCTTCCAAAATCTTTGGTCGATGCTTTAGTTGCTACAGAAGATGCCCGATATTTTGAACATTCTGGGGTTGATGCTAGAGGCACCCTTAGGGCCTTTGCATATTTAGGCTCTAAAGGTGGTGCAAGTACAATTTCGCAACAATTGGCAAAACAGCTTTTTACTGGTGCTGCTGCCCGTGGTTTTGAACGCTACACCCAAAAAATTAAAGAGTGGGTGATTGCCACTCGTTTAGAACGCCAATACACCAAGGAAGAAATTATTGCCATGTACTTTAATATTTATGATTTTGGCAATAATGCTGATGGTATAAGGTCAGCCGCTAAAATTTACTTCAGTAAAGAACCCAAAGATTTGAATGTTTCTGAATCTGCTATGTTGGTGGGTATGTTCAAAAACTCGTCATTATACAACCCCCTTCCAAAAAGAAACCCTGTAGGGACAAAAAATCGTCGAGATGTGGTCTTAGCCCAAATGGCTAAATATGGCTATTTAGATGACATGGTAAAAGATTCCTTGCAAGAACTGCCCTTGGCTTTAAGGTACTCTCCAGAGTCGCATCAAGATGGTTTAGCGACTTACTTTAGAATGTATTTGCAAAAGTTTTTAAATAGTTGGATTGCTAAAAATCCGAAACCCGCTTTAGAAGGCGAACGTGACAAATGGAATATTTATTTAGACGGATTAAAGGTCTATACTACGATTGACTCTAGGATGCAGCAGAATGCTGAGGATGCTGTTAAAGAACACATGAAGCGTTTGCAGGCGGAGTTTTTTGTTCAAAATACCCCAGAGCGTAATAAAACCGCTCCTTTTTTAGATTTAAAAGACGATGAAATAGAACGTATTTTTGAGCGTGCCATGAAAATTTCAGATCGATGGCGTATTATGAAAAGTAACGGAAACTCGGAGAAAGAAATACGGGCATCGTTCAACAAACCAACACCCATGGTGGTTTTCGACTGGAATAGCGAGGGCTATGAAAGAGATACTATTATGACCCCAACAGATTCCATTCGGTATTACAAGTCTTTTTTGAGAACGGCAATGATGTCTATGGAACCACAAACCGGCCATGTAAAAGCTTGGGTTGGCGGCCTTAACTACAAACATTTTCAGTATGATAATGTCATACAAGGCGCACGACAAGCCGGTTCTACCTTTAAGCCTTTTGTATATGCCGCAGCGATCGATCAATTGCGCCTGTCTCCATGTACGCTATTGCCCGATGATGAATACTGTATTGAGGCAAACAAACATGGCAATCCAGAACCTTGGTGTCCAAAAAATTCTGATGGAAAATTCTCATTAAAAAGCATGTCATTAAAGCAAGCATTAGCAGGTTCTGTCAACTCTATTACTGCCCAATTAATGGACAAGGTGGGCCCTAGAACCGTAGCCAATATGGCTAAAAATATGGGGATTACCGCTGATATTCCTGAAGTACCCTCGATTGCCTTAGGAACCCCTGATGTAAACGTGTATGAAATGGTCGGTGCCTTTGGGACGTTTGCCAACGAAGGTGTTTATGTAAAGCCTGTTTTAGTGACGCGAATTGAAGATAAAAACGGTACGGTACTTTATGAATATGTACCTGAAACTAAAGATGTTTTAAGTAAAGACGTGGCTTATGCAACGGTAGATTTATTACGAGGCGTAGTAGAAGGTGGATCTGGTTCAAGATTAAGGAATAGTTACAATAAAGACAACCAAATGTATAAAGAGATTATTACTGGTTATCCCTACAATCTTAATAACCCAATCGCCGGTAAAACTGGAACTACCCAAAACAATAGCGATGGCTGGTTTATGGGAATGGTACCCAATTTAGTTACTGGTGTTTGGGTAGGTGGCGAAGAGCGTGCCACGCACTTCAAAAACATTCTTTATGGACAAGGAGCCTCTATGGCATTGCCTATCTGGGGACTTTATATGGTTAAAAACTATGAAAATAAAGACATTGGCGTATCTGATGGTGAATTTAAAATTCCAGAAAATATGTCGATTAATTTAGATTGCGCCCAATTTCAAGAGGATAAAAAAGAAAATAACGCACCCGCGCATGACGATTTAGATGATTTTGATTTTTAAAAAATCTAGACGAAATAACTTCAGGTTTTTTGTGCACCTGCTAACCAATATTTTTTAACTAGCCTCGACTTCTGAAATAAAAGATACTACAAAAAGCCCTTAACTTTTTATAAAAGTTGAGGGCTTTTTTAGTTTAAATTCGGTAATTTAGGAGCTGTTGAATTAAAAAAATAATTATGATTCGTAAAACTGTTTCGAATGTTCAAGAAGCTTTAAAAGGCGTTGAAAATGGTATGACCTTCATGCTAGGTGGTTTTGGTCTTTGCGGCATTCCTGAAAATGCGATTACACAACTCGTAAGCCTCGGTATAAAAGACATTACCTGTATTTCAAACAATGCAGGAGTAGATGATTTTGGTTTGGGTTTATTACTACACAAACATCAAATTAAAAAAATGATTTCATCGTATGTTGGTGAAAATGACGAGTTTGAACGACAAATGTTAAGTGGTGAACTCGATGTAGAATTGACCCCACAAGGAACCTTAGCCGAAAAATGTAGAGCCGCACAAGCTGGCTTTCCTGCGATATATACGCCTGCAGGTTATGGCACTGAAGTAGCAGAAGGTAAAGAAACTAGAGCGTTTAATGGCAAAATGTATGTGCTAGAAGAGGCTTATAAAGCAGATTTTGCGTTTGTAAAAGCATGGAAAGGCGACGAAGCAGGAAACTTAATTTTTAAAGGTACTGCGCGCAATTTTAACCCAGTTATGTGTGGAGCTGCCAAGATAACAGTGGCCGAAGTAGAAGAACTAGTGCCCGCGGGTACCTTAGATCCTAACCAAATTCATATACCAGGCATTTTTGTTCAGCGAATTTTTCAAGGAAAAAACTATGAAAAACGTATTGAACAACGCACGGTACGCACTAAATGATGAAAAGATGTGTTGGATTAAAGATGTAACAATGAATACACTTGTACTCAACTCTAACTACTTCTAAGGTAAGAGTTAGTCATGTATTCATTGATACATTAAATATATTTTCACATTGGTATATGGACACAACGAATAAGGTATTTCCATAGCATCAAATTTCAAATCAAATAATCAAAAAGAATGTTAGACAAAATAGGCATAGCGAAAAGAATCGCAAAAGAAGTAAAAGACGGGTATTATGTAAATTTAGGGATAGGAATTCCTACCCTAGTGGCGAATTATGTTCGCGATGATATCAGCGTTGAATTCCAGAGCGAGAATGGGGTTCTAGGGATGGGACCCTTTCCTTTTGAAGGAGAGGAAGATGCGGATATTATCAATGCGGGAAAGCAAACCATCACAACCTTGCCAGGCGCCTCGTTTTTTGATTCTGCCACAAGTTTTGGAATGATTCGAGGGCAACATGTCGACCTAACTATTTTGGGAGCCATGGAGGTTTCTGAAAGGGGTGATATTGCCAACTGGAAAATTCCCGGAAAAATGGTAAAAGGTATGGGGGGTGCTATGGACCTCGTGGCATCCGCAGAAAATATTATCGTGGCGATGATGCATACCAACCGAGAAGGGGAATCTAAGCTTTTAAAAAAATGTTCTTTACCCCTAACAGGTGTTCAGTGTGTAAAAAAAATAGTTACTAATTTGGCCGTTCTAGAAGTTAGCGACAAGGGCTTTGTACTTCTTGAAAGAGCTCCTGGTGTGTCGGTTGAAGAAATTAAAAAGGCTACCGAAGGTAATTTAATAATTCATGGAGATATTCCTGAAATGAGGCTTTAGAATGCTACTACTTAGCATCCTTAAATTTCACAACATTTTAACGCTATTTCACAACAATAATTTTAAAACAACAGCGTTTTTAATTAAGTTTATATCAGAACAAAAAACTAAACCCCAAGTTTAATTTTTAAAAAACATGTCACCTATGGAAGCTCAAATTACACACGCACCCTCACGAGAAGAAATTCAAGTGTATCGTAACAATTTTCTTAGTGGAGTTATCGTATTGCTTAGAAAGCTATTTATGCTGTAATTGTTAAGAACCTAAAAAAACTATCAAAGGAGCATTTGCTCCTTTTTTTATGGCACTATTTTAAACCTCAACTAAAAACAAAATCCGTTAGAACCATACGCATTTTATATAGCCGATGACGCGCTAAATCAAATAGTATGTTGGTTGTAGTAGCCTTAAGCTGAGGCCTACAGCACAAGTATTTCGCTTCACCGAAAAATACCCCTATCAAGATAAAACATAAAACACCGAGAAGTTTAATGCGATTTAGGCTGTTTTAAAGAACAAAATTTTTATTTATGCGCAATGGTATTGTGTTACGAAAAAACGCCTTAAAAAGCTTTCGTAGGGTTTACATTTGATCTTTCGCTGAGCTATTTGTTAAGGTTCTAATCAAAATACAACAAGGAAGACTACAGCACTTCATGTAGTTGCGCTTTTATGAGCTACTTTTTACACACAGGGGTTTTAAGCCTACGGCGTTTCTGATCATGAATCGTAAAGCTATATTTTTATCAAAGTAAAAAAGTAGGAGCTAAATTCGTTTACATAGGAAACGCAAGACTCTATCTATGAGCTTGAAACAACCTTTCACCAAAACTTTAAAAAATTATATGATCTTAAGACTTTAAATGTTTTTTGTCGGATAAAAATGCTGTTTATAGAGAGAAAATACGAGGCCTTTTCTTATAACCGATTTATAGTCGTTTTGTCAAGAAAAATTCTTGGTTCCTAATTGATTATAGAACTTGCGCCTTTATTAATTTATAATTTGGGGATTATGAGAAATGTTTTACTCGTTAAAGAAATTTATATAGAAGCTTTTAAGAATTTGGGGAATTTCTTAATAAAAAACTACTTAAAGGTTTTTGCTTGGTTTTGTTTTGTTCTAATAGCTGTTGCGTCATACGCACTTATCTTTAGAATCTCGACAGGATATGCCTTTCAATAGCCTATAAATTTCAAAAAACAAACCCCTAAAATTCATTTTTTAGGGGTTTTTTTATACAAAATCGTGAGTTCTATTGAAACTTGAGTGTTTTTATAATCGCTTCAAGCTCAAACATATTGTCTCTTTTTTGAGTAGCAGGTGCAAAAATAAACCCTTCAATAATTAATTTTCTATTTCGCTCTTTATCATTGATAATGTACATCAGATAAGGCCCTCCCATGGGGTAATTATTCATTTCCCATAAGCCTCGTACTTCTGCCGCTTTTAAACCCGCTATTTCGGCGGGATATATATGGGGTGCAAAGTTTCTTTCAGAAACCATATAGTTTTTTTTATCTGGAATATCCTCCCCAGGAATATTTATACTCCCGATAGAATCTCTCATGCTTAGAATGTCTTGTACAAAAGTAGTGTCATTGTCAAAGGCGTTTTCAGGCATCGTGTAAACAATAAGATTCATGGCTCCTTTGGGTACCTGCCGATCAATCCAGACAAAGTTTTCCTTTTGACTACCCACCTTATATGCAGAAGGGATGTCTAACGTTATCCCAAATTTTTCTTTTAATACTAGTTCCTTGTTTAAGGATCTTTTAAAACGTTTTTGTTGTTCTTGAATTTCTAAATCCTTGTATGTTTTTATAATCTCTTCAGCTTTAGCATCAATATTGGCGTTAATTTCCTGTATTGAAGTTCCTGTTATAATCGCTAGGTTTTGAGGCCCCGCATATACGTCTTTCCTTATACCAACTTTGCTTTCACTGCCTTTGGCAACGAGTAGTACCGATCTTGATTTTTGAATTGCTCCAGAAAAAACAGATTCAGGCATGTAGGTAATTGTAAATAAGGGTTCTGCCATGTTTAAGCCAACGACCGAAGCGGCAAAGTGCTCCCGAACCTTATCACCAACTTCACCTTTCCACAGTTGGTTATCCATGACCACAACTAAAGAGTTTATGGCGCCGGTAGATTCTGGCAAATACGTAGTTTTAGCACTCTCTTTACAAGCGCCAAAGCCAACAAGTAAAAGTAGTACTGCAATACTTTTAAAATTATTCATAGTATGTTCTTCGTTTAGGGTTGACAATCACACAAAACTAACTTTGTGCCTAATTTTAGATTGTTACCACTAATACCGTTCCATTTTCGTAAATTATCGACAGAAATTCCAGAATATTTTCTAGAAATTGTCCAAAGGGAGTCTCCCTCTTTTACGGTGTGAACTTTAGTAAGGTCAGAAGTCGTTGCTTTTGTCGTTGTACTTTGTGCGGTACTAGTTGTAGCAACGGGGTTTTTACTGTAGATAATTAATCGTTGTCCTACCCTTAAGTTATTGCTTCTTAAACCGTTCCAACTTTTTATTTGACTAACGCCAACGCCATAACGCTCCGCTATTCTACCTAAGTAATCACCACTTTTTACCTTATATTTAATTTGATCTTGTGTTTTCACGAATTGAGGTAGCGCCTTTTCTTCCACTAAAAGTTCTTGCTCCACAAAAGCATAGATTTGTTCTTCATTGGCCACGAACTTTCCTATGGCATCAACAGGCAGGCGTAGTGCATAGTTTTTTTGATCAACAAAAGGAATAATATTTAATTTATAGGATGGATTTAAGACTTCTAGTTCTTCAACACTTACATCCACTAACTTTGATATTTGATCAAAAGTAATTAATCGTTTTACATGAATGGTATCTGTTTGAAAATAAGGTCGCTCTGCATTCTTAGGTTTTAACCCATGTTCCTCAGCGTATTCAAATAAATACATGGTAGCTAAAAAAGCAGGGACATAGCCCGCAGTTTCTCTAGGTAAATTAGCTCTTATGTTCCAATAATTTTGATATCCTCCAGAACGTCTAATGGCTTTGTTGACATTACCAGGTCCTGAATTATAGGCTGCTAGGGCCAAATCCCAATCATTAAAAATACCATGTAATTGAGATAAATAAGCGGCGGCGGCTTTTGTTGCCATAATCGGATCACTTCGTTCATCTACGTAGCTACTCACATTTAAGTTGAACATTTTACCCGTAGGATACATAAATTGCCATAAACCTGTGGCACCCACTCTTGATTTAGCCCTCGGATTTAGTGCCGATTCAACAATAGCAAGATACTTTAATTCTAAGGGCACATTTTGGTTTGCTAACTCTTCTTCGAACATAGGGAAATAAAACTGACTTAAGGTAAGCATACGTTCTATTAATCCTCTTCGTCTTTTTAAAAACGATTGAATAACGCTTTCTAACGAAGGGTTATAGGCGATATTGAAAGGTGTTTTTTGATTTAATTTTTCTAAACGAAGCTTTAAGGTATCGGTATCTACCGTGGCTAAAAAGTCTTCATCAACTTCGAGTGTTGAAACTTCCTCGTACATTTCATCAAATAATACGGTACTTTCTGCCATTACTTTTAGCCAAAGGCTATCGTATTTAGCCGCTAAAGGATGGTCTTGTAAATTTGGGTTTTCTTTGTTGATTACTTTAAAGTTCGGATGATCCGTAGTTCCGTCTGGATTAATTTTTAGCGTTGAATCTTTTTTCTTAAGGGTTTTTGATTTAAGATTTTTCAAGGTAGTCTTGCTATCCTCGAGCTGATCTGAAAACTCCGTTGCGCTAATCGCATCATTTTGTTGAGCGACCATACTTCCACCAAACAATAAGGAAGAAACTAAACCGAAGAAAAGAGTTTTTTTTATCATAACAAGACCTTTAAAATAATGCAGTGGACGAAAATCGTCTTTTTTTTACAAAAAATAAAATAATAATGCATAAAATGACCCGAAATAATAAAGGCCTTGTTATCGATAACGTACTATTTCTTATCGTATTGCAGCGATCCCTGGTAATATTTTACCTTCTAAACTTTCAAGCATTGCGCCACCACCTGTAGATACATAACTTACTTTATTCTCGAAGCCAAATTGTTTTACAGCAGCTACAGAATCGCCACCCCCTACTAGTGAGAAAGCACCATTTTTAGTGGCTTCGTCAATAAAGTTACCTATCGCAATCGTTCCTTTTGCAAAGCTTGGCATTTCAAAAACACCTATTGGGCCATTCCAAAGAATAGTTTTAGACTTTAAAATTACTTTTTTAAAATTCTCTAAAGTTTGCGGTCCTGCGTCTAAGCCTTGCCATCCGTCAGGAATAGCTGTCACCGAAACGATTTTAGTTTCTGCATCGTTGTTAAAATCGTTTGCGGCTAAAACATCTACTGGTAAATGAACTTCCACGCCCTTTTCTTTCGCTTGTTTTAAAATTGATAAGGCTAATTCTTGTTTGTCATCTTCGCAAATTGAGTTTCCAACCTTGCCGCCTTGGGCTTTTATAAAGGTATACGTCATCCCGCCACCGATAATTAAGTGGTCTACTTTATCTAGAATATTTTCGATGATGGTAATTTTCGAAGATACCTTTGAGCCTCCTAAAATAGCAACAACAGGTTTTTCACCAGTTTTCATAACTTTATCAATCGCAAGTATCTCTTGAGCCAACAGGTATCCGAAACATTTATGATCTGTAAAAAAGTCGGCTATGATGGTCGTTGAAGCATGTGCTCTATGCGCTGTTCCGAAGGCATCGTTCACATAAATGTCTCCTAAATTTGCTAATTGCTCCGCAAAAGACCTGTCGCCAGCTTCTTCTTCGGAGTGAAAACGAAGGTTTTCTAATAGTAAGACTTCTCCAGTTTTTAAATTTTTCACCGCTTCTTTGGCGGCATCTCCCACACAATTTGATGCAAACTTTACATTTACTCCAATAATTTCAGACACCTTATCACAAATATTTTTTAGCGATAAAGCATCACTGGCTTTCCCGTCTGGTCTTCCTAAATGACTCATTAAAATAGCGCTTCCACCATCTTCTAAAATTTTAATAATTGTAGGCTTCGCTGCTGCTATTCTACTGGCATCAGTAACTTTTAGGTTCCCATCTAAAGGCACATTAAAATCTACTCGAATTAAAGCTTTTTTTGATTTAAAATTAAAATTATCTACCGTTTTCATTCGTTACAAATTTTGTCTAACGACAAATGTAAAAATTTATAGGCACTGATAGCCATTGAAACAGGCATATTAGCTATGTTTTAACAAAAGAAGTTTTAATGCTACTCATTATTAAGAAATTGTCAGATAAATAGTTAATAGCTTGAGCTTTTTGAGCGAAACTTTACATCATAAACGATTACTGCAAATACACTATATTTGACTTATGTTATTTGATCATATTCTCGGTTTAACACACATTAAAAAGCACTTAAGCCAAAGTGCTGATGCGGGAAGAATTCCGCATGCACAATTATTTGTTGGGCCTGAAGGTTGCGGTACCTTGCCTATGGCGATTGCCTATGCCCAATATATTCTATGTAGCATCGCAAGCCAAAAAACGGAAGAGGCTAAAAATAGCTGTCATTTAAAATGCAATGCCTTGGCACATCCTGATATGCATTTTGTATTTCCTGTGGCCACCTCTGACAAAATAAAAAGTCATGCGATCAGCGATTCCTATATCAGCGACTTTAGAACCTTTGTCAAGGAGCAGCCCTATGGCAACCTTTTTGATTGGTATCGTTTAATCGATATTGAAAAAAAGCAAGGGCAAATTGGTGTTGATGAAGCGCAAGACATTGTCAAAAAATTATACTTAAAGTCGTACGAGGGTGGGTATAAAATTTGCATTATTTGGATGGCAGAAAAAATGAATATGGCTGCTTCAAATAAATTACTAAAACTGATTGAAGAACCCCCTGAAAAAACAGTTTTTATCCTTATTGCTGAGGATGAAGAACAAATTATCCAAACGATTCGCTCTAGATGTCAAGTTTTACATTTTCCGCCTTTAGCTGAAGATGCCATTGCTGACGGACTGATGACTCAGGGCCTTGCAACAGAACAGGCCTTACGATTAGCACATGAAGCCAACGGAAACTATAATAAAGCCTTGGATTTAATGCGCAATGATTCTGAAGATTTGGTGTTTGAAAAGTGGTTTGTACAGTGGGTACGTACCGCTTTTAAAGCAAGCGGCAACAAAGCGGTTATCCACGATTTAATTTCTTGGAGTAATGAAGTAGCAAAAACCGGCAGAGAAACACAAAAAAAATTCTTATTATATTGTATTGCCATTTTCAGACAAGCCATGCTTGTAAATTATAACGTAAAAGAATTAGCCTATATGAAAATCCATGTTGACGGCTTTGACCTGAACAAATTTGCGCCCTTTGTTCATGAAAATAATATCCTTACGATTACCGAAGAATTAGAAAAAGCTATATATCATATAGAACGAAACGGTAATGCAAAAATAATTTTGACAGATTTATCTATAAAGTTAACACGTTTGCTTCATAAAAAACCTGAAACAATTTAAAACTAAAATCAATGAATACCATGCTAAATAACGCTACAGAACTACTTTTACTACTTTTCTTAATCATCACTTTTTTACAAAGTGGTATCGATAAAATTATCGATTGGTCGGGTAACTTATCTTGGTTAAAGTCGCATTTTGCAAAAAGCCCGCTAAAGAATAGTGTTCCGCTATTGCTCAGTATTGTTTTGTTGACTGAAATGTTGGCGGGCCTACTTTGTGTAGCTGGTATGTATCAAATTTTGGCATTAGAGAAAACAGAATTTGCCTTTTACGGTGCTATATTTTCCTGTATTTCTTTACTGATGTTGCTTTTTGGTCAGCGAATGGCCAAAGACTATGAAGGAGCAAAAACAATTGCGGTATATTTTATTCCAGCCATGTTTTTAGTGTTTTTATTGCAGTCTTAATACCGAGGGTCTTTGGATCACTATTTATAATACATAAAGCCTCAAATTTCTTTGAGGCTTTATGCATTTTATAAGGTAGGTAAGGCTTAATTTTTGTACTTATCGTTCAGCACTTTTAATATTGGTGTCGTTACGTCTTTTGTTTCCTCACCGTACAAAACACTACCACCATCACCGCCACCAAGTATAAAAGAATACCCATTGGCTTTACCATATGCCTGAATTTCTCTTTTTACTTTACTGATAATGCTATCCATTTCGGTTTGGTTTTGCATTTGCAGTTGTTCTTGTTCCTTTTGTAATTGCTGGCCTATAAACTGACCTTCTTGTTGAAATTGAGCGGATTGCTCTTCTATTTGCGATTGTGACATTTTTTGTGCCTGAGCCTGAAATGCCTGTCCTCTCATTTGGAAAGATTGTGAAATACTATCTCTCTTTTTTGAAAACGCATCAACCTTGATTTGAAATTTAGCTTCAACGTCTTTTTTCTCTTGGTAATCAGCCATTATTTTTTGATTGTCAATAAAGCCAATTTTACTTTCCTGGCATGATAGTGCAGTAAAAACTACAAATGCCATAATTATTTTTTTCATCTTTTAATTTTAAATGTTGCGCAAAAATAGAAAAGCTTTTGGATTTATTGCAAAAGTTTAGTGGTAAAGCGAAAGAAGCACTTTAAAAAAGTGCTTTATGAACTTAGGTGCTAGATGATAAGGTATTATAGGCTTATAACATCTTTCTTATTTCAGAACTTAAACCTAGCTTATTTTGACCGTGTATGCTACTTTAAAATGCGTGTTGAAAACTAATCATCCTCTAAGGTAAGTACGAGAGAATTTTAAAAATCATAAAAGACAACTCCTTGCTGCTCCTCCATAAAAGTTCATTTAAAGACGACTATAGTAAATACCTATTGCTTTTTATTTTATAATTGATATTTTCAATCAAAAAAAACCGTCATTGTATGGTTTTAAACCCATTTTCACAAACCTTATAATAAAATACTCAGCACACTAGGCCAAACCTTCTTAAATAGGCTTAAAATGATTATTCGGTCCTTTTAATCACATAAATTAAGGAAGAATACTCACCCGTAGACCAAGCTTTCAAATTAGACCATAAGCCAATGAAAAATGCAGTAAAGTAGCTTTGCCTTTTATGTTTGTATTTTTCGGATAATAGCGCAACATAAAAAGCATCAAAAACCATGGGGTAGGTTTTCGTCACACATAAGTTATGCTTGGAAAATAATTTTGAGATAGCGCTTTGTGAAAAATGCCAAAGATGTCGAGGCACATCGAAAGCAGCCCAATATTTTTTGTAATGACAGGCATCAAAAGATTTAAAATTAGGTACAGCTACTATTAAAACGCCTCCTACATTTAACAATTGATTTAACCTAGTAATTTGATGGTTCAAGTTGGGTAAATGTTCTAACACATGAAACAGCGTAATAACATCAAAGCTGCTGTCCTTAAATTCGTCGATGCCTGCCTTTAAAAAAATTCCTTTTTCAGCAGCCTTTAGTCGCGCTTTCTCGTTGGGTTCCACGCCACTGACCTGCCACATATTTCTTTTGGCATAATTCAAAAAATCTCCTGTTCCAGCACCCACATCTAACATTGTTTTTTTAGTACTTGCGTGTCGGTTTATAAGTTTAAGTTTATGATGAAGATTTCTTGATTTAACTATTTGATACGCTTTTTCCGTCAGGGACTTTTTAGCATCTGTATGGGAAATATAATCATCACTGTCGTAGTACGTATCAAGAATTTCAGGTTGGGGAAAAGTTACAAGCATATCGAGATCTTCATCATGCCTAAGCTCAAATTCCTCTTCCGAAACTGAATAGTCTTTAGTTTTTAAATAACACTTCATTATAATTATGCGTAGCTAAATATTGATTTTTTAAGGCGCTAAGATAGTTTAAAACTACTTCCTTTGAAACTGAATCTTTCGCCAAACAGTCGTATTCATCATCGGAATATACTTCTATGGCAATATAATAATTACTTGTAAGAATTACACTCGCATCTGGGTTAAATATAGTCGAAGGTTCATCGCCTACCTCTAAAAGTTTATTTCCAAGAGCCGCTAAAAATGGCGTGGCTACATTTAAGCTTTTATCTGAGATAGCAACTTCGTAAAATGAAAAGAAGAATTGATCCTCGTGTATGTTGAAGGGTACATCATCGTAAACCCTGTCATCATCAAGCTGAAATTTCGTATTGATATAGTTGTAAAATTCCTCAGCATCTTTTGTGTCTGTAAAAACAAACATCGTGCGTTTTGGTAAGCCTCGTTTAAACTTCTTCCCTTTTACAAGTTTAAAATCATCGATTTTGGGAGCAATGCGTAAAGGAATACAAGAATGTACCATCCCGAATAACACCAAGAAACTAATTGCTTTTCTCATGACATTTTTCTAATTTTTAAATATACCTACCATCAAAAATCAGTCCAATACTCACATGCAATAGTACAACTTCTTCATCTTAAAATACACCAACCTGGTAAGGGCAATTACATGTGCTCAGCACAAGACAGTCTGTGGGCAGACCTTCCAATACTAGAAAGCATTAACTAAAGTGCTTGAATTTACTTCGTGCCCTAAATCTTAAATTACTAAGGTTTTCATTCGTTAATGCGCTATACCTTATACCTTAGCTTTTAGCCTAAAAACAAAAAAATTTAAATTTTACAACAACTAAACTTTCTCCAAAAATTAATGATTTATGTATCGTACAGCAAACATGTTTGAAAGACCCCGCTTTAGTGAAATACCTTACCACAATAACCAATTCTTTTACAACATTTATTTTGTAACCTGTACGCTATTCATTAGGGGCAAAAAGACCCAGGCCAACAGCCTAACTCAGCTCCTATTCTATGCTAAAAACAAAAAAACCTCAATTGTTCCACGTGGAACAATTGAGGTTTCTGAACTATACCCTACCTTTTATCTCCCCAAATAAACTAACAAAACACTTATATCACTAGGCGAAACCCCACTAATTCTAGAGGCTTGTGAAATAGTTACTGGCTGAATTTTTGATAGTTTTTGTCGTGCTTCAGTAGATAAAGACTTTAATTTGGCATAATCAAAATTCGTTGGGATTTTTACATTTTCTAAGCGATGTAACTTGTCGGCATTATTTTTTTCTTTGGCTATATACCCTGCATATTTTATCTGCACTTCGGCTTGTTCTAATACCTCACTATTCAAATTATTGTCCTTTACAAAATCCGCTACTTCGGGCAAGCTTAACATATGCCCCATGGTAACATTTGGTCTAGAAAAAGACTTAAACATTTTATCTGATTGACTGACCGTGGCCGAATTAACTTCCTCCAAAATAGGATTTATAGCATCCGGTAACACGCTAGTGTCTTTAAAAAACTGTATAAGTTTTTCAGATTTTTCTAACTTCTCCTCCATACGCGCCAAACGATCTTCTTTTGCCAAACCAATAGAAAAACCCTTAGGTGTTAATCTCAAATCTGCATTATCTTGACGAAGCAATGTTCTATACTCTGCCCTTGACGTAAACATTCGGTAGGGTTCTTCTGTGCCTTTCGTAATTAAATCATCAATTAAAACACCAATGTAGGCTTCATCCCTTTTAAGAATAACGTCGTCCTTTTCATTAATCTTTTGGTGTGCATTTATACCCGCCATTAAGCCCTGAGAGGCCGCTTCTTCATAGCCCGTAGTACCATTAATTTGCCCTGCAAAATACAAATTAGCCACTAATTTGGTTTCCAATGTATGTTTTAACTGCGTTGGTGGAAAATAATCATATTCAATAGCATAGCCTGGCCTAAAGAACTTTACATTCTCAAAACCAACAACTGATCGCAGGGCTTTAAATTGAACGTCTTCCGGTAACGAGGTTGAGAACCCATTTACATACACCTCCACCGTGTCCCAGCCCTCTGGTTCGACAAATAATTGATGGCTATCCTTATCTGCAAAGCGGTTAATTTTATCTTCAATGGACGGGCAGTATCTTGGCCCTAAACTTTTAATCCTCCCATTAAACATAGGTGAGCGATCAAAACCTTCCCTCAATAAATCATGTACCAAAGCACTGGTATGGCTCATATGGCACTCCCGTTGAAAATTAAGTTTTTTGGTTGGAGAATAACTAAACTTTTCAGGTTGTTCATCTCCTGGTTGGGGAATCATTTTAGAATAGTCTAAAGATCTCCCATCAACACGGGGAGGTGTCCCTGTCTTCATTCTACCGCTTTCGAAGCCTAAAGCAACTAATTGCTCGGTAATTCCAGTAGCCGCTTTTTCTCCAGCGCGCCCCCCTCCTAACTGCTTATCTCCTATATGTATTAAACCATTTAAAAAGGTACCATTCGTTAAAATAACACTCTTCGCATAAACACTTAGACCTAAAGAGGTAGTTACTCCCACCACTTTATGGTTTTTTACAAGCAAACTAGAAACCATTTCCTGATAAAAATCTACGTTCGGTGTATTTTCCAAAGCCATACGCCATTCTTCTGCAAAACGCATTCTATCATTCTGGGTTCTCGGACTCCACATTGCGGGTCCTTTTGATTTATTCAACATTTTAAACTGTATAGCAGATTTGTCAGAGACAATACCACTATACCCCCCTAAGGCATCAATTTCCCGAACAATCTGTCCTTTCGCAATCCCTCCCATAGCTGGGTTACATGACATTTGACCAATGGTTTGCAAATTCATTGTTACCAACAACACCTTTGAACCCATATTGGCCGCAGCCGCAGCCGCTTCACAACCCGCATGACCTGCTCCCACTACTATTACATCGTATTCTTTTTCAAACATATCTCTTAATGTTCCACGTGGAACAATTTAATTTTTTCGTCTTCCTTTTGTCTCATTAGTTCCCTATCCCTTACGGATTTATCCTTATACTTCATTAAATGAAGTAATCCATGTGCCATTACCCTTAACAATTCTTCTTGAAAAGCAACTTGATAAACCCCTGCATTCTCCCTCACCCTTTCCGTAGAAATAAAAATATCACCTGACACCATCCTACCCTCGCAATAATCAAAGGTGATGATATCCGTATAGGTTTCATGATCTAAATACTGCATGTTTATTTCCAAGAGATAGTCGTCGCTACAGAACACAAAGGAAATAGGACCCATTTCAAAATTTTCAGATTCAACAAGCCTATAAATCCAATCTGTATAGTAGGATTCATAATTAAGCTCAAAGTCTACCTCATAATTAAAATCAATCATTCTTTCTAAAATACTCTTTTATTCTCTTTTTAAAATTTTGGCGCAAAGGTAAGGCTTGTCGATTTAAAATCTCTTCTTCTTGTTTAAAATCCATAAAGGATTTGGGCTTGCTGGTAATTGGATTCAAAAATGTGTTTTTCGCCCTATTACTCTCTCGTTCCTCTTTCTTTCCTTGCTTTAATGCAGCCCCCTCTAATTTCAGCAATTGATACTGTATCGTCTTCGAACTTTCTATTGTTGCTTGGGTAATGCCATTTTCCAATAAATTATTTTGAAAATCGCTCATCTGCTGCAGTAATTTTTGGGCCAATTGACGATCTGAATTTTCAATTAAAGAGTTTAATTGCTCCTCTAAATTCTGCTTTATCAACTCTTGTTGTTTATAAATTTCATAAATCTCTTTCATTTCCTCCTCAGTAATTCCTTGGCCCCCAGCTCCACTATTGCTATTGGCTCCATTCCCATTCCCTTGAGTTTCTCCCTTGCCCTCTTTTCCATTGCCAGTTTGGCCTTCCTTCTTGGCATTTTGCCCCTCACCTTGCTGGCCTTCCTTACCATCTTGCCCATTGGAGCCTGATGCTCCCTTCGCTGTTCCTTCGCCTTCATTTCCTTGTTCCCCCTCCTTTCCTTTTTCACCTTGAGAAGAGGAAGACCCGTCCCCTTTTTTACCCATTTCTTCATTCAACTTATTCTGTGCCTTAATAATATCCGGCAATTGAAAATTTTCACCTTGACCCTCTCCTTTACCTGCCTGCATACTCTGATTCATATTTTCCAAAATAGATGCCAGCAAATCGGATAGGGTATTGCCTGAAGTAAGCACGTATTTTTGATAGGATATACCTTGGAACATATTACTTTCAGAAATAGCATCCATAGCTTTATCCGTATTATAAAACACCTCAGAGACTTCCGAATTTATATTTTCCGAAATCTCCGGAACTCTTAGCGATAAGGCAAATAAGCTATCATCTATATGAGAAAATAAAGCTCTTAATTGCTGCTGTTCTAAAATAGCCTTGGCTTGATTCTTAAAAGCGCCCTCATCATTTGTCAACTGCCCTAATAAGTTTTCTTGTTTAAAGGTAAAAACAATTAAATTGTCCAGAATTTGACGCAACACTTCAGCGTCTTCAGCCACCGATGATCCTCCTCCGCCTGAAGAAGATTGTTGCAAACCCTTGGCCATTCGTTTCATTGTATCGGCTGCAGATTTTTGTTTTTTAGCAGCTTTATTGGTTTCTGATTCAGGCAACCCTGACTCCGAAGATTTTTCCTCCCCTTGCTGTTTGTTAATTTCTTCTAATGCAGACTTTTGATCAGCTTTCACATCCATCGATAATTCTTCATCGATGCCCAAATCCAATGGCTTTTTTAAATCATTGTTATCTTTTTTTAGTTCTTTTAGCTCCTGATCCAATTTACCGAAGTCTTGAATTAATTGAGACTGATTTTTACTGGCATCTTGTTCTTTAAACTCCAGCATCTTCATTTTAGAAAGAGTCTCTTGCTTCTCTCCGAGCTTTTCTAAATCTTTAGCTAATTGCGACGCCTTTTCGGTCACATAATACTGCTTTGTTAATTCTAGCAACTGCTCTAAATTGCGTTGCCCACTCTTTTGTTTTTTAGCTAACTCATCTAATCGCTTAGACAATTCTTCTTTGTTAATTTTATCTGCCACTTTCTGCAACTCTTCTAAAAGTCCTTTGTTTTTTTCGGCCTGTAATTCTTGCCGTTCTAGGCGCTCTTGAAGTAAATCATTTAACTCATCGTCTTTGTCTAAATTTTGTAGATTCTCCCGTAACTGTTTTGAAAATTTTTGCATTTGAGCTTCTTGAGCTTGTTGATTCTCTAAAAACCTATTTACCTTCTGCTTGTCGTTAAAATTTAACTCTGATTTTTCTTTTTGATCCCTATTCAATTCATCCAAGGACTTGCTTTGTTTTTTAAATTTTTCAACTGATTTATCAAAATTGGTAATTAAACTTTGTTGATTTTCCAATTGTTTATCCATCAGGTAATTTTCATCATATAAAGAGGCATTAAAAGTGCTACTTTTTGTTGCTTTACTCCCATTAACTCCATCATTATCAGACACTTCAAAATAAAAACTATAGGGAAGATTTTCACGCAACTCCATACCAGAAGGGTAGGTATAATAAAAAGAATCTACCACGCCACTTATCGTATTTAAGGGCACCCTTGTAATTTCATCGGGACTATCCGTCACAAAATAGACCAAAGAAATTGACTTTAACCCATGATCATCCGCTAACTCCCCTTTATAATAACGCGTATTGGGCTGTAAAGAATCTAAAACTTGTTCCACCTCAATGGACGGATATTCATCTTTAATAACCTTAACACCATACTCCAAACTTTCAAAATCAATAACATTTTGGTTTGAAGTACTTATTGCATACTCCAGCGAATTGCGAATTATTTTAGTGAAGTAAAATTGATTCGCATTTCTGTTAAAACCATATGATGTATCCCTTACCTTTAGCTGAATAGTATTAGTGTTCTGAGCCTTTATACGCCAATTTACTTTAGTCCCTTCAGGAATAATAGCATTCCCAACACCCTTCAGTATTTCACTTTGCTTATTGATATACCTAGGATACTCTAACTGTATACTAAAATCTAAAACGCTAGGTGTTTCCAAAACTTCTAAGGAATACTCTTCGGATTTCAATTCACCAGAAAAGAACCTAAATTTTTTAGAAGTCAAAGGAGACTTTATCGCATAGGTAAAATAGCCTTGACTTTGTTGCATTAAATATTCAGTACCGTCAATTTCGATAAAAACTTCCTCCGGCCGTACATTACCTTCCGTAGTTACTTTAAGCCTAAGGTCTTCCTTTTGTAATACCGTTAATTGATCATTCACTAAAACAAAGGAAAACGGCGCCGGAGGCTGAAACCCCATATTATAATTAAGAACGCGGTCATAGCTCCCAAAAAAAGAACTAATATTGCCTGACAACCACAACAACGCCATAATAAGCAACGGACCAACCAAATATTTTACCTGTGTAACTGCTCCTTTAAAATTTATGGCCTTCGAAAAATTAATGGTTCCCATACTTTTGGAACGCTGCTCAATACTAGCCAGTAACAATTCAGATTGCTGGGGTTGTTTGGCTAAATCCACCAAATTATACAACTTATCACTAATTTCTGGAAAATAATTTCCTATAATATTGGAGGCCGTACGCTCCGTTAATCCCTGTTTAATTTTTAATAAATAAAATATGGGAACCAGTATATACCTATAAAGTAAAACAAATTCCAATACACCTAGCACCACTAGAAGAGTTAATCTTCCTACAGATCCTAACCATAAAAAATACTCCAAACCAATTACAAGCAAGAAGATAAGGGCACCAAGGCTCAAAAAAAGAATACCACCTTTTAACAACTGGAGTGTGTAATACTTTTTTATAAAAGCTTGTAATTTGTCTTGTACTAAGTTATAATTACTCAAAACCTACAATTTTTTAAGCTAAGATACTGGAAAAAAGAACTTTAGCCATTCATAAAACAATTTTCCAGATAAATTTAGTTCATACTGCAGAAAAAAAATATAAATTTTAGTTAATTATACCCTATAGACCTTCAGCTATTCATCAGCTACACCATTTGAATTAATTATCTTTACACCCAAAATTACAAGCTATGCCAACAAAAGTTCGTGTCCGTTTTGCACCAAGCCCTACTGGCCCATTACATATAGGTGGGGTCAGAACTGCCTTATACAACTACTTATTTGCCAAAAAAAATAATGGAACATTTGTCCTTCGAATAGAAGATACGGATCAAAATAGGTATGTCGAAGGGGCTGAACAATATATCATCGACGCCTTAAATTGGTGCCAAATACCCTTTGATGAAGGTCCAGGAAAAGAAGGTGCCTTTGGTCCCTACAGGCAAAGCGAACGTCAACATTTGTATAAAAAATATGCCGATGTACTTTTGGAAAAGGGAAAAGCCTACTATGCCTTCGATACCCCAGAAAAGCTCGATTACCACAGAAAAAATCATGAAGAACAAGGAAAAACATTTATTTATAATTGGCATAACCGTTTAAAATTAGACAATTCGTTATCCATGATGCCAGCGGAAGTACAGCAACGTATCGCTGCTGGAGAAGATTATGTTATTCGCTTTTTAACACCTCCAGATGAAAAATTACAGCTTTTAGATACCGTACGAGGTACCATGACTATTGATACCAACGTTCTAGACGACAAAGTACTTTTTAAAAGTGATGGTATGCCCACCTACCATTTAGCCAATATTGTTGATGATCATTTAATGGAAATTACCCATGTTATTCGTGGTGAAGAGTGGCTGCCCTCATTGGCACTACACCAACAATTATATGACGCTTTTGAGTGGAAGGCACCAGAATTTGCTCATTTACCTCTAATCATGAAACCTGTAGGTAAAGGAAAGTTAAGCAAACGTGATGGGGAAAAACTAGGTTTTCCTGTTTTCCCTTTATCATGGAAAGAATCTCTTGGGTATAAAGAAAAAGGCTATTTTCCAGAAGCGGTCATTAATTTCTTGGCGCTATTAGGCTGGAACCCTGGTACGGAACAAGAAGTGTTTTCTTTAGAAGAATTGGTTGAACTGTTTACTTTAGAAAGGGTTCAAAAATCAGGTGCTCGTTTTGATCCTGATAAAACCAAATGGTATAATCAACACTATTTGCAAGAAAAACACGGTTTAGCATTAGTCCCTGCGTTTCAAGAACTATTGGCGAAGCACCATGTTTTAAACCAAGACGAACAACACTTAGAGAAAATAATTAGCCTCATCAAGGAGCGAGCTACTTTTGTTGCCGATTTTTGGGAATTAAGCAATTACTTTTTTATACACCCCACTTTCTACGAAGAAAAGGCCATTAAAAAACAGTGGAAAGATGATTCTTCCGAAATTATGAACAACCTGTTGCCAATTTTGAACGCTATGGAGGACTTTTCTTACTTAGCTATCGAAAAAATTGTGAAAGACTGGATAACTTCCCAAGGCTATTCTTTTGGTAAAGTGATGCCACCGCTAAGATTGGTCATTGTGGGAGACATGAAAGGACCTCATATTTTTGATATCATTGCCCTTATAGGCAAAGAAGCCACAATCCAAAGAATAAAAACAGCTGTAACCGTTTTGCCCTAATCACCAAAGTGTGTGTAACAATAATGTTAAAGTATATACCTATATACTAAACAGTTTGTAACTTCATTCTTTAACTTAAAATAAAAACTATGAACATTCTATTAATACCATTAGTACTATTTGCTTTAGTCATTTTATTCTCATCTTTTTTTACTGTAAAACAACAAACAGCGGTAATTATTGAACGTTTTGGAAAATTTCAAAGCGTTAGAACGTCTGGCTTACATATGAAAATTCCGATTGTAGATAAAATTGTAGCCCGAGTTGGCTTAAAAATTCAGCAATTAGATGTAGTCATTGAAACCAAGACCTTAGATGACGTTTTCGTAAAACTAAAAGTTTCGGTTCAATATGTTGTTTTAAGAGAGCAAGTATATGACGCCTTTTACCAATTAGAATATCCACATGAGCAGATAACTTCGTTTGTTTTTGACGTGGTAAGAGCGGAAGTTCCAAAGATGAAACTTGATGATGTCTTTGTTAAAAAAGATGATATTGCCATTGCTGTTAAACGAGAACTGCAACAATATATGTCTGTTTACGGTTACGATATTATCAAAACCCTAGTTACAGACATCGATCCTGATGCCCAGGTGAAACAAGCCATGAACCGCATTAACGCCTCTGAACGTGAAAAAATAGCAGCCCAATTTGAAGGTGACGCCGCGCGTATTTTAATCGTTGAGAAAGCAAAAGCCGAAGCTGAATCAAAACGTTTGCAAGGTATGGGTATTGCAGATCAACGTAGAGAAATAGCTAGAGGATTAGAAGAATCGGTTGAAGTCTTGAACAAAGTGGGGATAAATTCGCAAGAAGCTTCAGCCCTTATTGTAGTAACACAACATTATGACACCTTACAATCTATAGGGGAACATACCAATGCCAACTTAATCCTGTTGCCAAATTCTCCACAAGCAGGAAGCGATATGCTGAATAATATGGTTGCTTCGTTTACTGCAAGTAATATGATTGGTGAAAGTATGAAGAAAAATAAAGGTTTACCTCCTAAGAAAAAAGACTAAACAAAAACAACGTTTCATACGACTTAAAAAAATGAAAAGTTAGCAGCGGAAATAAGAAACATTCACTGAATAATCAAATTCATAAAAAGTTTTACCCTGCTAAACTTGAAACAAATAACAGTACAAAAAATCCGATTGACACCAATCGGATTTTTTATTTTCAAGGTATACATCTCGAGCACCTTATAAATTCTCTTATCGCGACGCACATCAATACCATGTTGATCTTTTTACCCTATGTAAAGAAATGTTCAGGATACGACATGGTTGCGTTAAAAAAGCTAAAGTCGAAATGACTTCAAAAAACGTATTTGAAGCTCATCCAATGTTTCAAATTCTACCGACATACCATTTTTAAAAATTAGCGAACTCCTGACAAAACCTCCTAGGTCAACGTTAAAAACCTTTGACACGAATCAAACAGCCCACTTAACCTTACAAGAAAAAAGAGTACATCCTTAAAAAAAGAAAAAACCTATTCTAAAATGATTACAACGCACTTCACCGTAGCATTACATAAGAAGTATTGCGATAATTTTAAAGCCTCTAAAAACACACGATACAAAGCCGATTTAAATAATAAATACCAATCGTTACTTTGTTTTTAATAACAGAAATCTATTCTAGTTTTTGTCTTGAATTTTTGCCCAAGTATCTCTTAACCCAACAGTCTTATTAAAAACTAAATTCTCAGCAGTACTATCCTTATCTACATTAAAATATCCAATGCGTTGAAATTGAAAAATATCTTCAACTTTTGCATTTTGCAAACTTGGTTCCAAATATCCGGTAATCAGCTTTAAAGAATCTGGATTTATAAAATCCATAAAATCTTTATCTTTATGCTGGTCTGGCGTTTCATCGGTAAATAGGCGGTCATACATTCTAATTTCTGCCGTAACAGCATGTTTAATAGAAACCCAGTGCAAGGTACCTTTTACCTTTCGTAAACTTTCTTCACTACCACTACCACTTTTACTTTTGGGGTCATAGGTACATTGAATTTCAGTTACGGTACCATCAGCATCTTTAGTACAACTCTCGGCCTTAATAATATAGCCATTCTTCAGGCGTACCTCTCCACCTAGCTTAAGTCTAAAAAATTTTTTATTCGCTTCTTCTTTAAAATCTTCTTGTTCAATAAATAATTCTCGCGAAAAAGGTACTTCCCTGCTGCCAGCCGTTTCATCCTCCGGATTGTTCTCTGCTTCTAACCATTCTTCTTGTCCCTCTGGATAATTCGAAATGACCAATTTTACAGGATCTAAAACTGCCATAACCCTTGGAGCAATCTTATTCAAATGTTCTCGAATAGAAAATTCTAGTAATGAAACATCCACCACATTATCACGCTTCGCAATACCGATTGTATTCGCAAAATTTACAATAGCTTCGGGCGTATAACCCTTTCTTCTTAAACCTGAAATAGTCGGCATTCTAGGATCATCCCAGCCTGTTACGACACCTTTTTCGACTAATTGAAGTAATTTCCGCTTACTCACCACGGTATGACTAAAGTTTCTTCGTGCAAACTCTCTTTGCTTTGGGCGCACCTTATTCGGTTCAACGACTTGATCTAAAAACCAATCATACAACTCTCTATGCATGGCAAATTCAAGGGTACAAAAGGAGTGTGACACTTGCTCCAAGTAATCACTTTCTCCATGGGTCCAATCGTACATCGGATAAATACACCAATCGGTATTTGTTCTGTGATGTGCTTTATGAAGGATACGGTATATAATTGGATCTCGCATGAGCATATTGCTTGACGCCATGTCTATTTTAGCACGTAACACGTGTTCTCCCGCCTGGTATTTTCCCGCCTTCATATCCTGAAAAAGACTTAAGTTTTCTTCGATACTACGATTTCTAAACGGACTATCGGTACCAGGTTCAGTAGGAGTTCCCTTTTGAACAGCCACGTCTTCCGAGGATTGGCTGTCCACATAAGCCTTGCCTTCTTTTATAAGTTCAATGGCCCAGTCATACAATTGCTGGAAATAATCAGAGGCATATAGCTCTTTATCCCATGTAAAACCTAGCCATGCTACGTCTCTTTTGATGGCGTCTACATACTCTTGTTCTTCTTTCGCAGGATTGGTATCATCAAACCTTAAATTTACTGGTGCTTTATATCGCAGCCCTAAGCCAAAATTTAAGCAGATAGAACTAGCGTGCCCTATGTGTAAGTACCCATTAGGTTCCGGTGGAAAACGAAAACGCAGCTTATCTTTTGAGAAACCATTTGATAAATCATCTTCAATAATATGCTCTATAAAATTTAGAGACTTTGACACATCGCTCATTCCAAAAATTTTGTCCTGCAAAGGTAGCAAAAATGCAAGGATAGCACGATATAAAAAAAGACAGACCCTATAAAAAATGTATTTCACAACATATTTAAACCCAGCTACAACATAAAATATTGCAATGCTTTATAAAACACCATATTTGGTGTTAATTCCTGTAGCAGAGCGAACTGGAGGTATGTTGTCGAAAAAATCAGATGAACTGCAATTTTGAGCGATACCAAACGTTTTAGCGCTACAATCCCAAATGCTAACCTAAAGTTAGAACTCATGAAAAACCCTACTATGTACTCAAAAAACCTTGTTTTAACCTTTGCACTTTTGCTGTTTAGCCTAGGGCTTATAGCGCAAACTTTAAACACACCAACGCCCATTAAAAACCCAAATTTTGGTGGTAGTGGTAGCGCTTGGACTTCGGCCTGTGCTTCTGCAACCTTCAACGAATATTTTGTTAATTTTACTTGGGTAGCTAGTCCAAATGTAAATAGTGACAATAATTTTGTGTTAGAACTTTCTAATGCTAGTGGCGATTTTACGAATCCAACGGCTTTAACAACCATCACTGATAAAAACTCAAGCACTGATTTCAATATAAAGTTTGTACTCCCCACAAATACCCGAGGGAGCGGTTACAAACTAAGGGTAAAAAGCACAAGTCCAGTTTTGTATAGCCCACCCACCATAGGCTACAATATGTACTATATTGATTATAAAAGCCCAATTAGAATAACAGAAAACGGAGGTGGGGTTATCGGAAATGGGAAAATATCTGTATGCGATGGCGGATCTGCCGTTATAGCTGTAGACAACGTACCAAATGCTGAAACTTACCAATACATATGGAGAAAAAGTTCAACTATATTAGCCGCTAAAGGACCATCTATTACAGTTTCTGATAGTGGTATGTACACCGTAGAAATTGATTACGGTCAAGTTTGTTCCGGTTCAGCAGGAACCTTATCGAACTTAATTACGGTAGAAGCGGGGACAAAAATCGGTATTTCTATCAATACACCTACACAGAGTTCATTCTGTGCAGGAGAAGCAGCGCCGCCATTAGAGGCTACTTTAAATAATGCTTCTATTTTTTATACCTGGTATAAAGATGGAACAGTCGTTAGTCCAAAAACACAAGGGCAATTCTCGTACAATATAGATACCAACACTGCTGACTTTAATGGAGATTATACCGTAAAAATTGAAGGTGACGGCATCTGCTCTGAAACAACTGCTGCCGTGACAATTAGCAAAACAGGAGAATTCACAATAACTGAAAACAATGCCTTAGACATGGTTATACTTCCTGGACAAACTAAGTCTTTAAGCATTACTACGACTGCTAATAGCCCCACATACCAATGGTATCGAAACGGAAGTGCTGTATCGGGTGCCACCAATAATAGTTTAAGCACAACTCAAAGCGGTGTGTACTATGTACAGGTAACCCAAAGTGGTGCCTGCGCTGCCACTACAAATTCGAAAACGACAACAATTGTTGCCCCTGCGAGTTTGGAACTAAATACCAATTACACCACAGCCTATGAAAATTGTAAATACAGTACTATTGGTTTAGATGTTATGACCATTAACGCCGTAGCACCAAATGGCACAAAAATCGATGTGACAGCAGACCTAAAAAATGCGCTAAGCTACCAATGGAAAAAAGATGGTGCTGCCGTTAGCGGAGGAACCACATCAAGTTTAAATCTAAGCGATGTCTCAGAAAATGGAGACTATGTTTTAGAAGCCAGTATAGATGCGTTTAACATGGTTTCAAACAGCCTAAGTGTTGTTTTAACTACTAGCGAAACGCTAGAAATTACAGCAAGTGATCTAACAGTTTGTAATACTACAGACGCAATTACTATTACCACTAGTACCGATTTAACAGGAGAAAATTTCCAATGGCTTAAAAATGGTGTAAGCATCAACACAACAGACAGCACTTTAGCGACAACAGAAATTGGAATATACCAATTGGTTATTTCTAGAGGGGGTTGTCCAGTAACTTCTAATGAAGTAAACATTAAGCCCTTTGACGCCTCCCTAATAAGCTTAGACACGCCTACAGCGGTTGTTTTCCCAGAGGGTAGCTCTAAAACAATTACCGCCACAGGGGGTACTGCTTATGAATGGACAGATGCTGCCAATACTAGCATGAGTAACACCAATTCGGTTACCTTAACAACAGAGGGTACTTATGTATTGAAAGCCTATATTGACGCTTGTGTAGTCCTTAAAGAAATTACGGTTACCTACAAAGATACCTTTAGAATACCGAACGTTATTACAGTCAACGGTGATGGTATTAACGACTTGTGGTTATTGCCCAACACCTACTCTAAAAAGGCCGATATAGGCGTGGTTATTTATAATAGTAAAGGAGTAGAAGTATTTAATGTAACTGATTATCAAAATAATTGGCCACAGTCAACCACCGAATTCCCATCTCAAAATATGGTTTTTTATTACACCATTAAAAAAGGAAGCGAAATATTGAAACAAGGAACAATAACCGTTATAAAGTAACCGTTATTCAATAACCAGTATCTAAAATATGTTTAAGAAGAGTATACTTTTTATTTTTATAGGCCTACTAGCCCTAGTCAAAGTTAATGCACAGGATAGCAATCCTTTTTTAACTTATGATATGCCTGGTCAGAATCTATTGAAATTTAATCGATTTTTAATAAACCCAACCTTTTCTACGGTACGGGAAGATAAATCGTATTTTAACTTACTGCATAGAAACCAATCGGCGACAATCAACGACAATGCTCAGACCTATTTTTTAAGTTATAGTGGTCGTATTAACGATAGAACTGGTTTAGGACTGAGTTTGTTTACGCAACAATTTGGTGCCATTAGTAATTACGGCGTGCTTACCAACTACGCTTACGGCGTGAAGTTAAGCGATAAAAGTAATTTTACCTTTGGTGCGAATGTTTCATATTACCGCAGTGGTCTTGACAGGGGTAGAAGTAGTACTGTAGATCCAAACGATCCCTTATTAAACGGCATTCCTGATAGTAATTTATTGACTTTTCAACCCGGTTTTAATATTTCTTATGGCAAGTTCGACTTTGGAGTTTTTGCTGAAAACCTTTTTGATTATAACTTACAAACGAGTAGCTCACTTACTGAGTTCGCAGATAAAACCTTTTCAGCCCATATCCAATATACCCATCAGTTTGAAAATGGAAATGGCCTTCTTGAAGGAGGACGATTAATGCCTTTGGCTCGGATTAAAAAAGGTGGTGAAAAATACCAAATTGCAGACAGTGATCTTATTTTAGGAGGAAGTTTAATTCTAGATTTACCCAAATTGGGTTGGGTTCAAGGGGGTTATGATAACTTTTTTGGAGCGTCGGCAGGTATTGGGTTTAACCTTAGTAAAAGGTTATCTCTTGGCTATACCATGGAAAAAGGTTTGTCGAACAATTTTGCAGATTTCGGTCTTACCCATGAAATATCATTTGCCTATTCTATAACCCCTAATTTAACGGAAGATCGGGTGTTGTTTGAAGACGACAATGAACTGGTAGAAAATACGCTTGAGGAGGCAATGCCTCTAAGTTCAAAAGATGAAGAGCTTGATAAATTAAGAAAAGCCTTAGCAGAAAACAATGAAATTTTAGCTGAACTTATGTTTAGACAAGATTCTATTGAAGCAAGCCGAAATAGTGATTTGGAACGCCGTTTTGATATGGTTATGCGCATGGTGCGAAGAGAAACCAATGGCGAAAACCCAGAAATCGAAGAAAAAGCAAAACAAATATATTTACTCAATAACTTAAAAACACAAGATGCTACCAGCTTGGCATCGAATGAGATAAAAAATACCGAAGATTATAATACTGCGACAGTCGCATCTAACAACAAAAAACCAGAGGCGGACCAGCAAAAAACCACTAAAGAAACCTTTACGGCTTCTACCACAGCTATAGCTCAGAGTACAAATGTAAAAACTACTATTGCACCAGAACAAGAAAAAGATGCCTTTACGCAAGTGACCAAAAGCAAGGCTATTAAAAGTAGAACGTTTAGAAACTTAGAAAGAGTACGTGATGGCTATTATGTGGTGGCAAACGTATACAAGAATACCCATTATATGCATAAGTTTATTGATGAACTTAAGGCCAAGGGTATTGATGCCGATTATTTTGAAAACAAAAAAACCGGATTACATTACGTGTATTTAAAACATGATCAAAGTTTAGATGGCGCAATGGCTTCGTATAGCTCGAATGTGGATCAGAAATATACCGGCGAAAAATGGATTATGAATGTTGACAATTCTGTTTATGATAATACTGCCTATGCAGAAAATAGTCAAAAATTAAGGGAAAAATCTTCAAAATACAATATGCCTAATGTACAAAACAATGTAGTCACTAAGGATAATATGGCTGTAGCTACAACTCCAAAAGTTCAAACCTACAAAGTATCAGGTGTAGATGGCGGCTACTATATCATTGCTAATGTTTTCGCTAGTGCTAAAAATGCAAATAACTTTGTTAAGCTTTTAAATTCTCAGGGGCTAAACGCTAGCTACTTTATAAATCCAGAAAATAACTATCGGTATGTTTACCTTAAAAAACATGATTCGTGGAGTAATGCCTTGGTGTCTTATTATTCAAAAATAAATAATGCCTACCAACAAAAGATGTGGGTAATGAAAGTTTCACAAAACTTGATAGCTTAAAAAGCACTAAACTTTTATTCATTCTCCAATACATGACTTTTAAAAATACCAATCGTTTTATATTTTTTTAAAACCCTCATATTGCTTTACGCTCTAGGCATCGTATAAAAAATAAACAGGCCACATTTGCAAGTGCAGCTGAAGCAGGTTTAGATGGCACACAAGAAGTTTTATTTATAGCACAGAAGCTCTAAAATAGAATATATATACTGATTGGTTTGGTGTGTTTTATAATTTAAAAACCCAACTATTTCATCACCTAGTACTTAGAAAACTTCTGGTAGTTGATCCTAAGCTAACTTATGAAAGCCTACAACATATTTCCAATGCCTTTATAGCTCTCCTGGCACCAACCAAAATTAGTTTGAGCTTTGCTTAAAAAAATATTTTTATAAGCCTTACAAGTTCAAAAAAAACGAACCATAGCTTTATTCTAAAATTCGAATCGTAATACCTCTAAAGGAACTAAACTTCAATTGGTAAAAACAGGCGTTTTTGATAAATTAATAAAAGCACCCGTTGTGCTGTTCACCACGCGCTTCGTACGTAAATAGCGGTTTAGGTTATAGGCATCAAAATTGGCTGCATTTTTATCCACACTACTTACACGCACCTGACCAGACGAGTGTATAAACTCGTTATTACCAATCCACATACCTACATGAATAACTCTTTCTGCGCTAGTATCGGTTGCTTTTTTACCAAAAAATAATAAATCACCAGGAATTAAGTTTTTAAAATCTTGGCTTTCGTCTATGAATTCACCTGTATGGATTTGTTGTGACGCATCTCGGGGCAAAATAATTCCGTTTAAAAAATAAATAGTTTTAGTATACCCGCTGCAATCAACACCTTTTGTAGACGTGCCTCCCCATAAGTAAGGTAAACCCATTAATTTTTTGGAAGTGGCTACTAAATTTTCTTCTGATGGCTTCGTTTTTGCTAACCAAAGCTCATAAACTTCAGCTTCAGCCTTGGTGATATACGCAATTCTCCCGTCCGGATATTCTGCCTTGTAAAAATCACCTTCTTCGCTTAACAAGGTTAAAATGCCTCCCGCCACAATATCTGAAACTACTTGTGACCTGGAGTCTGGCGCTGAATAAGTACTTCCAAAAAGGTCAGTGTAGATAATTTTAGGCCTAGCCTTCCAAATTTCAAAATCAAGAACTGTCATGGGTACTATTCCTGCATTATCTACCCAAGATAAATAATTATCAGGAGTTTGTATTAAAGACCAACTACCATCGTTCTTATAAATCTTTACAGGTGTTCCTAAGGTGGCCTGAGTAGCAAGTTCTGCGGAGTGTTTTGGGTCGCTTCTTAAATTAGCTACAGAAATAGTCACCAAACCCAAAGTCATATTGTTTAAGGCTGATGAAGGAAGAAGTTGAATACTATCTACAAAACTAATATTAGCCCTATTTAAGTTGTTCTTTAAAGCTTCTACAGCATCAGGTAAATTACTTTCACCTTTTAAGACAAAAGTGTTTTCAATTTTTTCGACATCAATAGCCCATAAGGCCACGCGCTTGTCTGGGGCAAATTCTTTTTGAATAGCCTCTAATTCATCTCCTAAATAATTGTTGTTTTCAATTTTAGAAGTACAGCTAAACGCAAAAAGGAAAACTAAAAAAAAGAAACCTACTTTCATGGTATTTGAAATCATACATGCTGTTTTTTTTGACGTAAGCAAATTATAAAAATATAAGAACTTTCAAATGATTTTAAGTTCAATCTTTGACAATCTAGGCTTACTTTTTTGTTAATCGACTGTTAATCAACATATTTTACTTTGATTTATGATTTTATTTTTGTACTTTGTACACTATGACAGCATTAGATAAAACACAAAACTCGGCCTTTTTAGAAAAATCTATTCAACATTTAGAAGCCACAGGCTTTGAACAAATCAAGGCTGACATGGAGGGCTATGAGACCCCGAAATCCTATTTAAGAAAAGGAACAGATTCAAAAATAACACCAGATATTGTCGCCTTAAAAAACGGAAGAAAATACTTTTTTGAAATCAGTTTAAAATCAAAAAAACCAAGATTATTAAAAAGTAAATGGCTGTTTTTAGACACCATAAGTCGAATGAAATCAGATCGTTTTAGAATTATCACCACTAAAGGACATTACAAATTTACCGATATGATGCTTGAAGATATTAACTTATCGAATAAAGAGCCTATTAAACTATAAGAGCATTTAAAACCAATAAATAGAAAAGCACGTATGAAAATAGGTGCTTTTTTTATTTTATCATATTAACATGGGGAATGCCATCTTCTAAATATTCTTCACCCACTTTTTTAAAACCTAATGAAGCATAAAATTTAAGCAGATAGGTTTGAGCTGAAATTCTAATACTGCCTTCCTTAAAATGTTCTTGAATCGCGTAAATTGAAGCATTCATTATTTCAACACCATATCCATACTTGCGTTCAGTTTGTGCAACCACCACACGCCCTATACTAGATTCTTTAAAATAATCACCCGGTTTAAAAATTCGGGTATAGGCTACTACATGGTCATTTTTAAACCCAATAACATGCAATGCCTTTTGGTCCTTGCCGTCAAGATCTTGATACACACAATCTTGTTCCACCACAAACACCTCACTTCGCAACTGTAAAATAGCATACAATTCGTGGATTGAAAGTTCATTGAAGGCTTTTACTTTAATCGTTAGCATTACTTCGTATGGTTAAATGAATAGGATTTTTTAGGATACTAAAATACCTGGTACTTATTGACAAGCTATTTTTTCTATTCTTCGCTCATGTCTACCGCCCTCAAAATCGGTTTCTAAAAAAGTTTGTACCATGTCTAAAGCCTGTGCTAATGAAATATAACGCGCTGGTAAACTCAGTATATTAGCATCATTATGCTGACGTGCTAATGACACAATTTCTTTATTCCAACATAAAGCGCAACGCACTCTTTGGTGCTTATTTGCCGTCATAGAAGCCCCATTACCGCTTCCACAAATAATAATACCAAAATTAGCCTCGTTAGTTTCCACATCTTTTGCAACAGGATGCACAAAATCTGGATAGTCAACACTATCATTACTATCCGTTCCATAATTTTTAACTTCGATATGCATCGATTTTAAAAGCCCAACAATAGCTAATTTATATTCCGTACCCGCATGATCATTACCAATAGAAATTTTCATAATGTATTATTTAAGATATCGTAAATGTACAAATACCTACGCTTTCACAACAGAATTTAGGTTATTAACAACAAAAATTTATTAAAAAGCTAGAACTATTGTTTCTTAGCGTATTAGGGTTATTCATGTTCTGTTGATAACATGATAACAAAAAATAACTAGTAAATTTTTATAAGAACTATAAAAAATGGAGTACAAAACTAGTTGATACTTTTCCTTTAAACTTCTAAAAGAATACAAAGAAGATATTCATATCCCACTCTATAGAAATTAACAATTTATTTACATTTACTTATTAAAAATTATATGTTTAAATAGGTTATTAAGATAGGTTCATAACTTATTTAAATCGCTGATTTTTAAAATATAATAGTGAGGATAAGTTTTCAATAAACTCTTTTATCTATACCAATCAAGTTTATCTAAAAAAAATTATACGCGCTATTAACACGCTATAATAATCACCATTTAATTAATTTAATTTAAAAAAAAAGAAATATAAATAGTATACTTGTTTATAAGTGAATAGAAAATAGAAATTATTTAGTTTACCTGGTAGTTAAGGACTGCTATGGAATATAATTTGTAATTTTCCAAAAATTTAAAAATTTAATGTCAAAGAAAAAAAAAAGCGCTTCAAATCAAAAACAACGCGAAATTACCAAAGGTATTTTTACTGTACTTGAAGCAGCACCTAATAAGAGTTTTAATTATAAGGAGATTGCAGCTAAGTTAAAAATTGAAAATGCTACAGATCGCAATGATTTAATAAAAAGACTAGTTGAATTAAAAGAAAAGAAAAGAATACTAGAAGAATCTCGTGGTAAATACAAAGCCATCGAAGCTACAAAAAGTTACCATACAGGAAAGGTTGATGTAACGGGTAGAGGAAACGCCTATATCATTATTGAAGGTTTTGAGGATGATGTTTTTGTACCTTTTAATAAATTAAATAAGGCTTTTCATAAAGATACCGTTCAAGTGTATGTGTATCCCCGTAGAAAGGGTAAAAAATTGGAAGGTGAAGTTACTAAAGTTATAGAACGTTATAAAACAAGTTTTGTAGGTGTTGTAGACTTACAAAAAACATTTGCTTTTGTTCGCATTTCCGATTTTAGAATGTATACTGATTTTTTTATTTCTAATGAACATATAAATCAGGCAAATAATGGGGATAAAGTTATTGTTGAATTTATAGAATGGCCAGATAAAACAGACTCTCCCTTTGGAAAAATAACGAACGTTTTAGGGAAACCAGGGGAACACAATACTGAAATTCATGCTATTTTAGCAGAATACGGATTACCTTATGAATTTCCAGCTGAAGTAGAACAATATGCAAATACTTTAGATACTGGCATAAAACCCGAAGAAATAGCGAAGCGCAGAGATATGCGTGATACGCTCACTTTTACCATAGATCCAAAAGATGCAAAAGATTTTGATGATGCACTTTCTTTTGTAGTTTTAGAAAATGGAAATTATGAAATTGGTATTCATATCGCAGATGTATCACATTATTTAGTTCCTGATACCATCATGGATGATGAAGCCTATGAAAGAGCTACATCTGTGTATTTAGTAGATAGAGTAGTACCCATGTTGCCTGAAATACTATCTAATAATGCCTGTTCTTTGCGTCCGCATGAAGAAAAGTATACTTTTTCCGCAGTTTTCGAAATCGACAAGAAAGCCTATGTGGTTAATCAATGGTTTGGCAGAACTGTCACTAACTCGAATGAGCGTTTTGCTTATGAAGAAGCACAACATATTATAGAAACCAAACAAAACAGCATTCCTGAGGATATCTCTATCCGTGGACATGCCTATAAAGTTGGTAATGATGTAGTGGAAGCTACGCTAAAATTAGATGAGTTAGCTAAAATAATGCGTTCTCGAAGAATGAATGAAGGAGCAATTTCATTTGATAAAGTAGAAGTACGTTTTAATTTAACCGAAGCTGGAGAACCAGAAAGTGTATATTTCAAAGAAGCTAAAGATGCCAATAAACTTATTGAAGAGTTTATGTTATTAGCAAATAAAAAAGTAGCGGAGTTTATAGGGAGACAAAAACCCAAAAAAACATTTGTATATCGGGTTCATGATGAACCCAATGAAGAAAAATTAATGGCATTAAACGGTATTGTATCTCGTTTTGGTCATAAATTAGATTTTAAAGATAAAAAATCGATCAGTGCTTCCTTAAATCAGCTTTTGGAAAATGTAAAGGGTAAAGGAGAACAAAATTTAGTAGATACTCTTGCCATCCGAAGCATGAGTAAAGCTATTTATACCACGGATAATATTGGGCATTACGGATTGGCTTTTGATTTTTATACACATTTTACATCACCAATTCGAAGGTATCCTGATGTGATGGTACATCGATTATTACAACATTATTTAGATGGTGGAGCTACCGCTAAAGAAGAAGTTTTTGAAGAAAAATGTAAGCACTCTTCTGATATGGAATCTTTAGCAGCCAATGCAGAACGTGATTCTATCAAATACATGCAGATTAAGTTTATGCAAGACCATCAAGATAGAGAATTTATTGGGGTTATCTCAGGGGTTACTGACTGGGGTATTTATGTGGAAATCGTTGAAAATAAATGCGAAGGCATGGTGCGTATTAGCGACATTAAAGGGGATTATTATAACTTTGATGAAAAGCAATATGCCATTATAGGCGAGCGGACTAAAAAAGTATATCAATTAGGCGACGAAGTAGTGGTCATGGTTAAAAATACCGATTTAGTAAAAAGACATCTCGATTTTACTTTGATTGGTAAGGCAGAGTAGGTATTTTTTGTACTTTGGAACAGAATTTGTTTAGGAATGAATACAATTACCTAAAAACAAAAAAATGAAACAATTTTTGATTCTTATTTTTTCAATGTTTACGCTTGTTACCCTACAAGCGCAAAACGAAAAAATAATTCAAAGTCTTGAAAAATTTACAACTATCAAAGCCTTTGATGGCTTGTCTATTAATTTGATCAAATCAGACGTAAATAAAGCGGTAATTACAGGCGCAAATACGAATAAAGTGGTCATTGTAAATAGTGATGGAGTGCTTAAATTACGCATGGAATTTGTAAAAATTTTTAGTGGGTACCGGACATTTATTGACTTGCACTATACTGAAAAATTAGTCACTATTGACGTTAACGAAGATGCTAAAATTGTTAATAAAGAGGTGATCAAACAAGACTTATTAGAATTAAAAGCACAAGAAGGCGGTGAATTAATCATCAACACTCAAGTAGAACAATTACTCATAAAAACGGTTACTGGAGGTATTATTACTACCAAAGGTTTTTCGGATAATCAAGATGTAATGATTAACACAGGAGGCATTTACCAAGGGAAAAATTTTAAAACCAACTTTACTACCGTAAATGTAAATGCGGGCTCTAAGGCAGAGATATATGCAGTTAATTACGTAAAAGCAAGTGTTAAGGCGGGAGGAGAAGTTTTCGTTTACGGAGATCCCAAGAAAATGGATGAAAAAACAGTTTTTGGAGGCACTATAAAAAGAATGTAGTTTTTATTAATTTACACAGACATAAAAGCATTGTTTAAGTATTTTCTTAGCCGTGATTTCTAAATTAAAACATATCGAGAAGTAGTTTATTAGCGATAAAGAATTTTCAGAAATACAATTTATGATAGACGATATACAGGCAGCAATACCATTGGGCTTTTTTTTAAGCTTTATGATTGGGCCTGTTTTTTTTGTGCTTTTAGAAACCAGTGCTACCAAAGGATTTAGAGCTGCATTAATTTTTGATTTAGGGGTTATCCTGGCGGATATTATTTTTATAACCATTGCTTATTTCAGTAGTTTTCAATTGCTTCAAAATTTAAGTAATCAGCCCGGATTGTATGTTTTTGGCGGTGTTATTTTACTCGTTTATGGTATTATCACTTTTAAAAAAAAGCAAGTAAAATTGCGGGATGAAAATGTAAAAGTCACTAGTGGTGATTATATTAGTTTATTTGTAAAAGGCTTTTTACTGAATTTTATAAATATAGGCGTACTCGTTTTTTGGTTAGGTATCATTATCATCGTAGGGCCAAGTTTAGAAAATAACAATGATAGAATACTCGTATTTTTTACCACTGTAATGGCGGCTTATTTTGCCACAGATCTCATAAAAATAGTATTAGCGAAACAGCTGCGTAAAAAACTAACACCAAAACGTATTTTTCTAGTTAAAAAGGGACTAGGTGTAGTACTTATTATCTGTGGTGTAGTTTTAATTGTAAAAGGCTTTTTACCAAAAGATAAACTCAATATACAAGAAGGTATAGAAATGATCCGAGATGCAGAACAGAAGTAACTACTTTTAAAGTATTTACAGTTAAAAATTAGATCTAAAAAACAGCAAAAATATCAGGTAAAAGGCACAATAAAAGGCTGTTTATATTTTTGCTAAATCTGGCTTTGGTTTTGGTCATCAAGGTCTCAGGCATACCCCGTGCATCAGATGCTCAGTATCGAATCCTTAAAATTATTCGAGTAGATTGAAATTTTTTAAACCCTATTAGAACATTGTAAAAATACGACCACGCTATGTAATATGTTTCAGTTTACCTAACTTTATGGTTTACCAACTTTTAGGAAGAATTTTATGAAGACTTTATCCAGTTTATTACCTAGTATACTATCAATTTTCGTTTCCATGAGTTTATTTGCTCAGGATTTTTCTGCGTTTAAATATCGCACCTTGGGGCCAGAACGAGGGGGGCGCGTAACCTCGGTAACAGGCACTCCCATGCTACCGGGCACTTTTTATTTAGGGGCTACAGGCGGTGGCGTTTGGAAGTCTGATGATTACGGTACTACTTGGAACAACGTATCTGACAGCTTCTTCAAAACACCTTCTATAGGGGCTATTGAAGTGGCTATAAATGACCCCAATATTGTATATGTCGGAACCGGTTCTGATGGGCTTCGTAGCAATGTCATTGAAGGTAAAGGGGTTTATAAATCTATTGATGCTGGTAAAACCTGGGAGCATATTGGCTTAGGTAATGTAGGGCAAATTGGAGCTGTTGAAATAGATCCTACCAACAACAATATTGTATGGGTGGCCGCGATTGGAAACGCTTTTAGACCGAACCCCGAACGTGGTATCTACAAAACTACTGATGGAGGAATATCTTGGGAAAAGGTTTTGTTTATTTCAGAGCAAACAGGATTTGCTGATTTAGAATTACTGCCGGGCAACTCAAATATAGTATATGCAGCGGCATGGAAAGCGCAACGTACGCCATGGAGCATTATTTCGGGGGGAGAAAACAAGGAAGGAGGCATATACAAGTCTATTAACGGAGGCAAGGATTGGGTTAAATTAGAAAAAGGCTTACCAAAAGGTTTAATCGGTAAAATAGATTTGGCCGTTTCGCCTTCAGATTCGCGTATTTTGTATGCGGTTATTGAGGCTCCTGGAGATGAAGGAGGAGTATATAAATCGGTAGACCAAGGAAAAACATTCCAACAAACCTCGAGTAACGACGGTCTTGTTAATAGACCTTTTTATTATACGAATATAGAGTTAGACCCTACCAATCCTGATATTGTTTACTCTAATGCCAACCCCTTGTTAAAATCTAAAGATGGTGGTAAAACTTGGAAAGAGATGGCTGTACCCCATGGTGATAATCATGATATTTGGCTCAATCCTAACAATCCTGATTTATTAATCCAATCTAATGACGGAGGTGCAAACGTTTCTCATAATGGAGGTAAAACCTGGTCTACTCAATTCAATCAACCCACTGCGGAAATTTATCAAGTAGCAGTAGATGACCAGTATCCCTATTGGGTTTACGGAGCCCAACAAGACAATACCACGATTGCCATTCCTAGTGTTGCACCTAGCGGAACCTCACCACAAGGAACACAGCTAATGATTGATGTAGGGGGATGTGAAACAGGCCCAACGATTCCAAAACCTGGAAATCACAATATCGTATATAATAATTGTAAAGGACGTTTTAGTGTATACAATAAAATTACAGGAACAGATCGGGAATATTCTATCGGTGCTTCCAATATTTATGGGCATAACCCTAAAGATTTAACCTATCGGTTTCAACGCGTAGCACCTATACATATTTCTCCTCATGATCCAAATGTGGTTTATATGGGCTCACAATTTGTTCATAAAACTAGAAATGATGGCCTTATTTGGGAAATTATTTCTCCAGATTTAACGGCATTTGAAGAAAGTAAACAAGTAATTTCCGGAGGTCCTATCACCCGTGATATTACAGGAGAAGAGTATTACAGTACCCTGTATGCTATAAGAGAATCAAAACTAAAACCAGGTTTAATTTGGACAGGTTCTAATGACGGTGTTATATCATTGACCAAAGACGCAGGCCAAACTTGGGAAAATGTGACCCCAAAAAAGCTACCCAAAGGCGGGCGTGTAGAGTCGGTAGAACCTTCACAATTTGACCCAGCCACGGCATATATTGCAGTGGATAGGCATTTGTTAGGCGATGCAAAACCGTATTTTTATAAAACGGAAAATTATGGAAAAGACTGGGAGTTAATGAGTACTGAATCTAATGGAATTCCTTCTGATTTTACTAGCCTTGTCTTGAGGGAAGACCCTATAAGAAAAGGGTTGTTATATGCAGGAACTGAATTTGGCATGTTTGTTTCCTTTGATGATGGTAGCACCTGGAAAAAATTTCAACAAAACCTACCAGTTACGCCAATTACAGATATTGTTATTCATCGAGGTGACTTAATTTTAAGTACCATGGGACGTGGATTTTGGATTTTAGATAATATTACTTCTTTAAGAGATCCTAAAATGGCTAGCTTACAAAGCTTCCCTGTACTTTTTAAACCAGACAATACTGTTCGATATAGAACTTCAAGGGGTTCAAGGGCCTTCCCAAACTACCCTTCCAATGGGGTAAGCATAGATTACTATTTACCAAGGGAATATAAAAAAGAAGTTCAATTAGAAATACTAGATGCAGATATGCAATCGGTGGTAACTATTGTTAGTGATTCTACCCAATTATCTTCAAGCTCAGAAGAGGTCGTAGACATGGGCTTGAGCATGACTTTTAGTTATGTGGATGCCAAACTGGAAACAAAAAAAGGACTGAATAGATTTGCATGGGATTTGCGTCAAAAAGGCGCTTGGAGCGATAAAAAAGCACGAAGTTTTAAAAATGGTCCTATAGTACCCCCTGGTACCTATACCGCTAAGCTAAGGGTGGGTAAAGAAGTTTTTGAACAATCGTTTCAAGTCCAAGTAGACCCAAGGCTAGAAATGGAAGGTATAACACAGCAAATGATTGCTGAACAACTAAGTTTTCAGAATAAAGTAATTCAATTATTATCCGAGGCAAGAAAACTACAAGTGGCTTTAGAGACGAAACTAGAAAAGACCAAAGACAAGGATGAAAAGGAGAAACTTGACAATATATTGCAACAACTTAAAAATGATAAGGGTGCGTATCCGCAACAAATGCTCGTGGCTCAAATTTCTTATTTGTCGTATATCGTTGACGATGCCGATAAAGAGATTGGCAAAGATGCCAAGGAAAGGTATACAGAATTGGTTTCCCAATTAAACAAACTAAAGTCAGAAGCTGCCTTATAAACAGCAAGTAACATTGGGGGATGAAAACGTAAAAGCCACTAGTCTGGGATTCTATTTGTGTACTATTAAAGGGGTTTTTTGTGGTCTTACTTGGGTTCGAACCAAGGACCACCTGATTATGAGTACTAGGAATTATGCTTAAAAGAGAAAGAAATTAATTTAGACTATAATGAGAAGTTTAAGAAGTATTACTATAAATTTAACTCACCTGATATCATAACTCTATGTGCTAATTATACGTAATTTTTTTGTAGATAAGATCATGATATTAGACTACATATTATAAAACGTGATACTTTAGAGCTACCATAAAATGGCCTATCCCGGCCTAGAAAAAGATACAATTAAGGATTTCAAAGTACAGCTTAAATCTCCCAAATTGATGATCAATTTATCTCTTTTGCGTCTAAAACCGGTTTAGCTACCCACGCCATTTGAGGGCATACCATTATTTTGTGACCTAGGGTTATCTGAAGTCTGTGCCGAATAAAACAATAGATCGAAATCAGGAATAATCATACATCATTATGGTTATGAAAATGGAATTCTTCAACAGAACTTTAAGTATTTCATAGCATAAAATCTTTGAATTTTTTTTGGGCATTCAAAACTTGGTTTATCAAAGATAATTTTGACTTTTTTTTGGCTAAAATCATTACTAAATAAGATGAATATCATATTTATGGAATGAACCGTACTCATAAAATCTAAAAACTTGAGCGTGTCGTAAAACAACTTTTTGATAATATTGAAATAACTATATTTTAATCCGGGTCATTTAATTTTATAAACTTAAAATTAAAAATTAGCTTATGCTACGTGCAAATAACCAAGCCTATGACTCATTTTGTTTTTATACATATTTGTTGAATAAATATAAAAATCAAATACCAATTGACATTTCCGAGGAGCTTATTGATAGAAATAGATATATTTATAGACCACCAAACAATGAGAGTTTTATCTATGAAATAGTTGCTGGCGCGGTGAAATTAGGAAGTTATTCTGAACAAGGAGAAGAATATGTCTATGATGTTATTCAACAAGGTGATTTTTTCGGGAACTTAAGGTATTTAAATGGTCATTTTTTTGAATTTTCAAAAGCACTTATTGATACCAAAATAAGAGTTTATGAATTAAGTAGTTTTAAGCAAACAATTACAAATGATTCACAACTTTCGGATTGGTTTATTTCTTACCTTTTAAAACGATGGTGTAATTCTGAAAAGAAGATTGGAAATATAATGAGTAATAAAATTGAAGATAGAATATCGTACTTAATAGAATTATTTAATATCGATGTTCATAGTGCAAATGGGGAGCAATTTACATTGTTTGAGTTGTTAACTCAAAAAGATTTGGGTGACCTTTCAGGGGCCACCCGGCAAACTATTGCAACAATTATTAAGAAGAAATCATTTCTTAGGATTTAAAATTCCTGGATAAAGAGTACCGTTTTTAGTTTTAAAATTTAAATCCAGTAATTCGCTTATTAAAGGGGCTATATCTTCTAATCCCATTTTAGCTATTTCTTTTCCAGGAGAAATGCCGGCACCCCAGGCCACGAAACCAGTTTCAATCATTTTAAAATCAGGAAAGTATCCGTGTGTTCCGCCACTTCTAGGCGAAACTATATCGCCTTTTAAAGAGCTAGACATAGCAACACCAGGAACAGGTGCTAATGCTAAAATAGCATTAGGGTCTGCGCCGATACCATCCAATTCAGATCTATCAACTACACGAAATAATTTTTTTAGTGAAGCGGGTAGTGAATTCAATTTTTTTATAACCTTATCCAAGGAAGCTTTATCATTTTTATCTTTTAACATTAAAAAAGCAGCAGCTCCGGAAGTATGAAATTTTGTTTTCCAATCTGAATTTTTTTCTTGGATTAAATTTTCTTCTTTTAACCAAATATTTGGACTTAAAGCGGAATGAATATCTACAAAACCATGATCACCAGTAATTATAAAAGTAGTTTTGTCTAGTATTTTTGAGCGTTTTGCGGCTTCTATAATCTTTCCAATAGCACGATCTACCGCTGCAATTGCGGTGTGTACTTTTTGACCATTTCTACCTTGCTCGTGCTGAAAATGATCTGTAGCGATTAAATGAATAGTCATTAAATTAGGTTGATATTTTTCCAACAAATAAGCACCCATTTCACCTGTTCGATCCTCGCGATTTAGATAGTCACCATTAAAGGTAATGGTATCCATTTTCCCTAATACAGCCAGCTCCATTTCTTGTAAAAGTCCTTTTGGCGTTTCATTATCTCTCATGGGTTGAATTCTACCATAGCTTTTGTCTAATGTCCAAACCTCTGGAATATTATAGTCTATTGGTGCACCTACAGAAACGGGCCATATAAGGCTTGCACTTTTTTTACCAGATTTTTGTACAGCATCCCAAAGTGTTTCCGTTTTTATTAAACTGCTTTCCCAATACCAACGGCCAGTTTCTCCTTCCGGTTCGAACGGGCTATTGTAGTAAATGCCATGTTCCGCTGGGTAAGCACCAGTAATTATCGTGGTGTGTGATGGATATGTAACAGAGGGAAACACACTTCTAACGCCTAAAGCATAAGTACCTTCCTGTGCCAAGAGTTTTAAGTTTGGGGCAGGCCATTTTTCTTCTAAATAAAAATCAGGTCTAAAGCCATCGATAGAAATTAAAATTACATGTTTTGAAAGGGCTTGATCTTGTGCTAAAATCACTGAAACGGACTGTGAAATAATAAAAATTAGTACTAAAAGATTTTTCATTGTTTTTAAGTTTTAAGGAATTAGAATAGTGAAAATAAACTTGTTTTGGTAAAAAGAATTGGGCACTATTTCAGCCCAATTCTTAATTTAAAACTAAATAAACACTTAATTAAAAGAGTATCTTGCGCCCACTTGTAAACGCCACGGTGTACCATTAATTGGTTCTACAGCAACCCCGGTGTTTACATTATATTGATAACTATTGGTGGCTTGGTCAAAACCAGTCGTATTCATAAGGTTGGTTGTCCTACCAAAATTATTAATTCGACCCCACTCTTTATTAAGTAGGTTCATAAAATTGAAGACATCGGCTGATAATTCTAAAGCCTGTTTGGTTTTGGAAAATTTAAAACTTTTTTGAAGTCTTAAATCAACGATAGCTCTAAAAGGGTTTTTACCGCCATTACGTTCTGCAAAAGATCCAAAACTGCTCGTTAAGTATTCTTTGAAGCCTTCGGGTGTTTCTGGGTTATTTAGAATTTCATTATACCCATCTATAATATTTTGTGGAGTACTTGGGTTATTGGGATCAAAAACATAGGCAATTTCATTGCTTAAATTAAAATCACCATTGGTACTTCTATTCCCCCCATTTTGAAAGGAATAACGAGATCCTCCATCACCAATTAGTGTAGCACCTAAAGTAAATCCTTTCCATGTAGGTGTGGCTCCGTTTACCACCATTTTAGTATCAAAATGATTGTCTGAAAACCCATAATTTAAGTCTCTTGGATCACCGGATACAGGTAAAAAAGTAGAAGTATTCGCCACACAACAATTATAGGACGAGTTGTCCTTTGACCTGTTTAATGTAAAACTGGCATTTACATAGCCATCTTTACCAATTTTGGCAGAACCCTCTACCACTAAGGCAAGGTTGTCTAGAACGCCATCAGAAGTAAGCACTAAAGTTCTACCCACTTGATCGGAAATTCTAGAATTAATCCAATCCGCTCTACCATTAGTTGGTATGGTATTAGCGGGCACAAAAACTTCTCTCCCTTCTATTGGAGTGGTAAAAAAGGGCTCGGCCACTAGATTAGCTTCCTGATACACATAGTTGTTCCTCGTATGACTAAAAATACCGTTGATACCTAAACTGTAACGATCACCAAAAAAGTGGGTATAATTTATATTTCCTTTATAAATAGTGGGTACCTGAAAATCAGGGCTTACCGCATTAATGGTAGAAAAAGGAGTTACTCCAGCAGGCACACCTGGCGCTGTACTTGGGTCATTTCTATAGGATGGAAAATCAGGTACTGGAACGTTTGCTCCTGTAACATCAATAGCCCCTAGTAAAGTACCACTATTTTGAATGTTGTTTACTTGCGCATAATAGTGAGGTTGTGCGCTAAAAATACCTGCACCAATTCTAAAGATATCTTTATTTTCACCTTTTACATTCCATGTTAATTGAAATCTAGGTTGTATATTATCAAAATCTTCGGGTTTTTGATCGGTGCGGATACCCAATTCATCAAAAACTAATGGATTAAATTCGGCTTCATCCAAAAACGCCGTTGCATCATAACGTAAACCGGCGGTAAAATTTAGGTTTGGATTAATGTCAAATTCTACTTGACCAAATAAGGATAAATCTAAAACGGTTTGTTTTACCAAGGAAGAGCCTTGCAGCGGCACTTCGCGAGCATATCTTGAAGCATTTAAATTTTCAAAATCATCTAATGAATCAAAAAAGAACCTTCCATTTTGTTCGTTCGATAATTGAGTTTCTAAATAGGTAATTAAATTGTCGGTACCGAAGGTAAAATTAAATTTTCCCGCACTCAAATACGTAGTATTTGCAAATTGTAGCTGCTTTTCTACATTGGTTTCTGGAGTAAAGCGCTGCCCTCCAAGTTGAACGCTTATATTTCTATTATTTCCATTTGGTAAAACAGATTCTACCTGAACAATAGCTCTTGGAATATTTTGTGAAGGTAATTCAGGATTTGGGCCAAAAATACGTTCTGCTCTTTGGTACTGAACTTTTAATTCGTTGGTCACCTTTGGCGAAAACACAGATCTTAAAGATAAAAAACTACTATTTTCTTGAGAATTAAAATCTGAAAAAGATTCTGCAACTTCAATACTTGAGTTATCACTTACACTAAAAGGATCGTCCCATTTATTGTAAAGATTTCTAAATGTTAAACGGTGCTTATCATTAATTTGCCAATCAAGTCTCAAGAAAAGGTTGTTCGCTTCTGTGACTCTATCGAACTGTCCTATTTGTTGTGAATCACTTAAACCATATGAGGCTCTTCCAATTTGCAAAAATCGATCTAAATTTGTTTGTGTGATGCCCAATCTATTAGCATCATCATCATTTTGTATATTCCCAATAAATTGTGGATCGCCAGCATCTTGACGTTCATAAACCATAAAAAAGTGCAGTTTATCTTTTACAATAGGGCCACCTAGGCTTAAACCATATTGAGAATTGTAGAAGTCAGCCTCCCTTTCTTGCCCTTGAATGGTAAATTTACTTTGTAGTGCATCGGCTCTATGAAAGAAAAAGGTACTTCCACTCAATTCATTGGTACCTGATTTTGTTACTGAGGTGATAGAACCCCCCCCTTGTCGACCCTGAGAAACATCATAATCATTTGTAGACACTTCAAATTCTCGAATAGCTTCTTGAGAAATAGTGTAAGGGCCACGGCCAATTTCTCCAGCGGTTAAGGTATTTCTAAAGTTTACCCCATCGATGGTAACATTAGTTGAAGTACGCCTTTGCCCTCCTAAATTGATGTCTCCACCGCCTTGTAATGGAGATAAACTTGTTAATCTTGTAAAGTTTCTTCCCTCTGTGGGTAAGTTTTTAATTTGGCCTGCTCCAATTTTGGTAGAAGCACCAATTTGTTGAATTCGCTTTGAAAGCGTATTAGATGACACTACAACTTCATCTAGTGCTGTAGCTGATTCTTGTAATACAAAATCAACGGTAATTACATCACTTAAATTTAAGGTAAAGCCATCTTGAAAACGCTCTTGGTAACCTAAATATTGAGCAGTAACAGTATAAGGCCCACCAAGAGGTAATTGTTGTATTTTGTAATTTCCATCTTCACGACTAATTGATCCAGAAGTAAAACCTGTGGCGTTGTTTTTTACAATAATAGTAGCCCCCATTAAAGGTTCTCCGCTTAAATCTTTTACAACACCTTTGATCGTGGCATTAGTTGCTTGTCCGTAAGAAATAAAAGCGTTACCACAAAGGGCGATTAAAAGAATACAAAATTTAATTTTGTTTCTGTGTTGTTGGTTAATTAAATAGTTTTTCATCTTCCTGTTTTTAATTTAAGCAGCAAAACTATTTCAGTAGACAGCGGTATAAATGTTAAGTTTTAACATGAACCCACAACTTAACTTTAACTTTCATATTTGTTAATATTAAAAATGGGAATAAAAAAATATGTAAATATTTTACTTTTTTTTAAGGTCGAAACACTTCAATAATATCTAAGGCCTTATCTAAAATGGGTTTAGTATTACAAAAGATAATTCTAAGGAGATAGGTAGTTTGTTCTTGAAGGGTACACATAAGAGCTAAAATTTGGAAAAGGCAAGGCGGTACGGCCTAGAGCTTGATTTTAAAACACAAAAAAGGACGATAAAAAATTCTGGTTTATGGTATCGAAAATTTTTAAAAAGTAAGGAAAAAATACCACTCTAATAATGCTTCATGACTCAAATAAGGGCGTTCATAATTTAAACTTAACCTTTTACTTAACCTTTCTTAAACTTTAAAATTTAATTTTTTAAAGTCAATTTAACCTCAAATTTATATCTAGATAGTAATTTCGAATTAGAAATAAATACCAATCTGCTAATTGGTAGGATGCTCATAAATTTTTAGGTTATGGATATAAAAGTATCAATTATTATTAGTACGTATAATTCAGAAGAATGGTTAAAAAAGGTACTATGGGGTTTCCATTACCAAACTTATAAAAATTTTGAAGTTATTGTTGCCGATGATGGATCTGGATTACCTACAGAATTACTTATTGATTGGATGGATTCTGAAGTGTTTTATCCATTGATTCATGTTTGGCAAGAAGATGAAGGTTTTCAGAAAACTAAAATACTAAATAAAGCTATTTTATCGTCCAGATCGGACTATATTATCTTTACTGATGGTGATTGTATTCCTCGTAACGATTTTGTAGAAACTCATATTAAAAATAAGGAAAAAGGATATTTTTTATCCGGTGGCTATAGCAAATTACCTTTAACGATTTCAAATTTAATTACAAAAGAGGATATTGAAGAACAAAAGTGTTTCTCTATTGATTGGCTAAATTCACATAATTTGAATAAAAAGTATAAAAACAAAAAGTTAGCAGCAATACCCTCACAAGTTAATTTTTTGAATAAAGTGACCACGACTCAAGCAACTTGGAACGGTCATAATGCATCGGGATGGAAAGAAGATATCTTAGCCGTTAATGGTTTTGATGAACGTATGCAATATGGTGGTGAAGATCGTGAATTAGGAGAACGATTAACTAATTATGGTATAAAAGCAAAACAGCTTCGATATAGTGCCATTTGTGTTCATTTAGAACATGAAAGGATTTACAAAAATGAAGCATCGCTTTTAAAAAATAAGCAAATTAGAAGACAAGTGAAAAATACAAATGCCATGTGGACCTCTTTTGGTATAGAACAGGAGCAGAACTATTTACAGCCTAAACTTTTAAGTACTTTGTAGCGCTCATGTGTTCCCAATGCATTTAAGTAACACAATATAAAACCTCTTTTGCCATCTAAAAACCCCAATTGAATGATATACTTCCGAAAAAAAGTCCAAAAAGGCTTCACCAGAAGCAAAACATAATTGAATTGCTTATTTTTTTTGAAATCTTGTTTTGCTTTTAACTTGCCATAGGTGATCATCTTTCTTTTATAATCATCGTAATTTTTATAACAATAGTGGGTAAGTTTTGTTTGGAATTTGCCAGTTGCACCATTTACTTCTAAGGTTTCATGAACTATTTTTCTTGGATTAAAATTCACTTTACTTTTTCTAAAAAGGCGAATATTTTTATCAGACTGTGTACCACTATAGGCAAGGGGGTAATTTTCAAACATGAATATGCGATAAAACCAGAAGGCAACTTCTCTAATATTTTTTGAATGTATTGTTTTTAGTATTTCTAGTTTTAGTTCTTCTGAGACCACTTCATCAGCATCGACAAATAACACCCAATCATGACTAGCTTGATTTAAGGCAAACGATTTTTGTTTGGTAAAATTCTCAAAAGTATGTTGAATTACATTTACTTTTGGATGTTTCTTTAAATACTCGTAGGTGCCATCGGTGCTAAAAGAATCAACTACAATTATTTCGTTGGCGAAATCAATACCATCAATACATGCTTGGATGTATTCTATTTCGTTATAGGTAATGACTAGCGCTGTTAACATTGTTTCATACTTGACATTTCTAGTTTCGGTCTTTTTAGAAATAAAAAAAGCCGATAATTACTACCAGCTTTTTAAACTAACTCAACTTAAATAATGTTTTTTAACTAACTCGTTGCAAAAATAAAATTATTTCAAGTAAACAATGTTAAGAGAATCTAAGCATTAGGTTATTTGTAAAGCTAAAAAACAATGATACCGAAACAAAAAATGCAACGATACCATCCAATTTAAACATATCTAGTGGATCATAGCTATTCTGCTCTTATGAGTTTTATCTGAGGGTAATTTGTGGGAGGAACGGTATCTTCTGGTTCTGAGGATGATTTTGGCTCTGGGGCGTTATTAAATAAAAATATGTCGCTAAAGAGAATTCTGGCTTTGTCGTATATTTAGAAATAAACTGATTTTTTCATTTTATCCATTTTTCGTCTACAACACCAATTGAATACAATTTTACCCAACCCCTTCATTATCTATGTTTAGAAGGTAATATTAATGGATGTAGTTTTTCTCGAAATAGTTAAAAAAGGCTAGTTCTGAAGAAAACCCTCTTTTCTAGTCCGTGTTTGTTTTTGGATAATTATCGAAAAGAAGGTTTAAAATAAAAACAAAGCTTAGATATCTTACTAGTCGTCTAAAAGTTCAATACTTTCTTCTAGTTTTTCCTTTAGCCTGCGAGCAAGATTACGATTTCCGTCATCATCATTTGGGCTTATCTCTATTAACCCGTCTCCATTGCCGTCTTGGGCAGAAGTAAGATCAATACCTGAAGCAATGTCGAAAACTTCGTTCAAATCAAAGAGGATGGTGATTTCATTTCCGGAACTCGAAACAGTAATATCTACATTCGAATCATCAAAATCGACCTCTACCTCTACCTCCATGTCATACCAAAACTCAAAGGGAACATCCTCTATTAAACCCTTTATTAAAATAGTTTTACCAAAGAGCTCACTAGATGAATCTCTGCTTTTCTCAAATTCAAATTCGATCTCCTCATAAGTACCGTTCGGAATGTTTGCTGAGGTGAAAACAGCTTCACTGGACAATAGGTTCAGTTCAAATGGTCCTTCTAGCTCTACTTCGTCGTCATAACCAAAATACCCATCATCATCCTCTGAGTCGAAGTCATCATCAAATTCTAGCTCAATTTCGCTGATATTCGCTAGAAATTCTAAAATCTGAACGTTGCCGTTTGCATCTTTTGATACCGATGTTTTGGCACTTGGGCCGCTGAAGATAGCTGATGCCTTCATGTTGAGTTGTCCCGATGTACGGTTTTCAAGATCATTGTTCTTTTCGCAGGCTGTAAAAAGAGTTACCACTATGGATAAAAGCGCCGCACTAACAAATTTTAATTTTTTAAATATCATTTTATTATTTTTTAATGTTATGTACCTAGAACAGATATGTGGTTTATTTACCCAACCCCTGCGCAAAACTTTTTTAAGAATTAGGATATTGACAAACCATATTTTATCTATTTTTATACTATTATACCATTCTTTACAAAGATTAAAAATCTTCATACGTACAAGTTTTAATGAAAAATTCTAGTAGATCGGTATGTGATCACCAACATTTTAATTCGTTATTTGACGAGCACTCCGAAACCCTAAGAAACTTTCTGTTTTATCGCTGTGGTGATATGCACCAAGCAGAAGATCTTACACAAGATGCGTTTATAAAGCTCTGGAAAAACTGTAAAAAAGTTCTTTACGAAAAAGCAAAAGGGTTTTTATTCGCAGTGGCAAAGAACAAATTTTATAATCAAACAGCACATAAAAAAGTAGTGCTGGAGTATGCAAAATTACCCCACAATAAATCTGACATTGAGACACCACATTACAAGTTGGAGGAGAATGAATTCATGGACAAACTTCAACATGCCATACAGCAATTACCAGACGGTCAAAGGGAAGCTTTTCTCTTAAACAGAGTAGACAAAAAAACCTATGCGGAAATTTCCATTATGTTAGATATTTCACAAACAGCAGTAGAAAAGCGAATGCAGAAAGCTTTGATTAAAATGAGGAAAATAATAAAAAATATTTAACGAGGTTGGGTAAAATTGGTCTTTACCTGTTCTATGATTATGTAATATATAGAAAATGTTCGAGGAACAAGACGATACTATTTTGGCACGTTGGCTAGAGGATAAATTGACTTTGGAGGAGCAAACTATGTTTGAGAAGTCCGAAGAATTCAAAGATTATAGTCGCATTGTAAATGGTATGAGGGGTTTTATCAAGCCAGTGTATGACAAGGATATCCTTAGGAATAAGCTTTTTTTGGCCAAAGACAAGACCACCGATCGAAAATTAGTAGCCTTTAAGCCGTGGTACTATGCCGTGGCAGCCAGCATTCTTTTGCTGCTCAGCATAGGTCTTTATTTTAATGATGTCGACTATATTGCCCGTCCAGGAGAGCAATTAACCGTAGCTTTGCCAGATGGGTCAAAGGTGCATTTAAATGCTGGATCACATTTGAAAAGAAAACGTTTTTTATGGTCTTGGGATAGAAAGGTCACCTTAGTGATGGGGGAGGGATTTTTTGAAGTAGAGAAAAACGAAAAAGTTTTTAAAGTTGCATTGGATGAAGGAACTGTGGAGGTTTTGGGCACAAAGTTTAACTTAAGAACAAGAAAAGGGGCCTTTGCTGTGCGCTGTTATGAAGGTAAAATTCAGTTTGAGGAAGCCAGTACCAAAGAAAAAACCATACTTGTTCATGGACAGGAAATAATAAAATCAAAAAATAATTTCATAAGGGATACCTTTTCGGAGTCTAGACCAGCTTGGATGAAAGGCACTAGTGTATTTAAAAATGTTCCCCTAATACAGGTCATAGAAGAGCTTGAGATTCAGTACGGGATAAGCTTTGACCACGAGTTGGCCAACACTTCACAAAATTTTACAGGCAGTTTTATCCACGGAGATTTACAAACAGCATTGAAAACGGTTTTTCTCCCTATGGAGATCGAATACAGCTTGATAAATGATGCTAAAACAATAGTCTTAAAGGCATCGGATTGATATGGGAAAAAGAAAGTTGCTTTGCTTTATTGGGTTTATCTGTTGCATGTATTTGCACGCTCAAGAGACTTTTTCCGTTAAGTACATTAAAAAGCCACTGAGTATCGTTCTGCAAGATCTGGAGTCAAAAACAGGTGTTGTGTTTTCTTATAGTGTAGATGTGGTCAAGAATTTTACGGTATCTATTGAAAATCCTAATATTTCTTTCTCCGAAGTACTTACTAAACTTTCAGAACAAACAAAATTGACTTTTGAAAAAATTAATGATAAGCAGATTATTGTTAGAAAGTTAGCTATTAAAATTGAGCTGTGTGGCTACCTTATCAACAGCATAGATGGTGATGCGTTGCCTTTTGCCTCTATTTTTGCTGAAAACTCTGACAAGGGAACAATAAGCGATGAAAACGGATTCTTTAGAATGAATGATATTGATTCTGATGCTACTTTAAGAATAGAATATATTGGGTTTAAAGGGTTGAGTATAAAAGCTGAGGATAGTAGTGCTAAAGAATGTATTACAATAAAAATGACACCTGAAGTACAGCCATTGGAAGAGGTGGTTGTCCTTGGGTATTTGACCACGGGGGTTAATAAGAATTCAGATGGTTCATTTACCATGGTTGAGGAGGAGATGGGTATATTTCCTGGCCTTGTAGAGCCAGATATACTCCAAAGTATTCAGTTTGCCCCTGGTATTACTAGTTTAGACGAATCCGCTTCAGGAATCCAGATAAGGGGTGGGTCGCCAGACCAAAACCTTATTTTTTTCGATGGTATAAAAATGTACAATACGGGTCATTTTTTTGGGATGATTTCTGCCTTTAACCCCTATGTGATCGAAAGCGCTAAAATATTTAAAGGAGGTGCTAGCCCCGAATACGGAGATCGGGTTTCTGGAGTTGTCGATATTGCTACAGACGAGAATGTTCCTAAAAAAGTAAGTGGAGGGCTTGGAGTTAATGGTACCCATGGAGACCTATTTTTAAAAGCCCCATTGGGGAAAAAAATGGGTTTGGTATTATCTGCGAGACGTTCCTATACCGACATGTTGCAAACCCCAACCTTTCAGGCTCTCTCAAATAAAGTTTTTCAAAATACCAGAATAAGAACTAACGAACAAGCAATAATTGAAGAAGTTGATGATGATGACGACGAAGATGAAATAACGGGTACGGAAAATTTCTTTTTTTATGATGCCAACGCCAAAATCATTTTACAGCCTTCACCAAACGACAAACTTAACATAAGTGGCTTGTATACAAAAAACAATTTAGATTTTTCGCTGGATGACGACGAGGATATTACCTCTGACAGGTTCGATATAGAAAATAAAGGCGCAAGTCTTAACTGGGAGGGCACAAAATGGAAAAGATGGCATCACGGAATGAAAGCCTACTATTCTAGTTTTAATTCGAATTATGAAAATACGGTAACGGAAGACAACTTCATAGAGGAACAAAGTCTTAGGAGCAATACGGTGGAAGATTTTGGGCTTGATTTCAATCTGTCGTTTGAATTGTTTCCCTTACATGATATTCAGTTTGGGTATCAATTTTCAAGAACTCAAGTTTTTTTTAAACTGCTTTATGATGAAGAAACAGGAGATGACGATAATTTTCAGTTCCGTGACTATGATATTACCCGAACAAATGAAAACATCGCACATTCCATATATACGGAGTATAGTTTTAAACCAAAGAATAAAGGTTTCATAAGTCTTGGAGCTAGGGCCTCTAGCTACAGTATTGTAAATGACTATTTCTTTGAACCAAGAATAAACGCGGAATATCTTATTTCAAACGTTTTTAGATTAAAGGGAACCTTTGAAAAACGGTATCAACCCATCAGCCAACTGGTGGAGTTTGAAGATATCCAGATTCGTTTAGAAAATAGCATCTGGACGCTTTCTAATGGCACCGATATTCCCCTTTTGGAAAGCACCCAATACTCAGGAGGAATGCTGGTTGATGTGGATGGATGGATCTTGGATGTGGATGGTTATATAAAAAACATTAGTGGACTTACCTCTTTTACGAACGGTTTTAATACTTCCGGTTCAAATCTATCGATAGGAGAAAGCGATGTTGTAGGGTTGGATGTCTTGGTGAAAAAGAAAATAGTAGATTTCAACCTATGGTTGGGCTATACGTTCAATGACATTGAATACACGTTTCCAGACCTTCAAAGCAGTCCCTTTCGAGGAAACAATGACATAACACATAACTTTAGGATTTCTAATACTTATGAGAAAGATAATTGGCAATTTTCTCTGGGTTGGAATTACCGAACGGGAAGCCCTTTTACCCCCGTAGATAGCTTTGACCCAGAAACCAATACTATAACCTATGGTGCTATTAATAGTTTGCGTTTACCAGATTACCACAGACTAGACGCTTCTGCAATTTATAAGATAGGTTTAAAATCCAATCCTTGGTGGGGAGAACTAGGGGTATCTCTACAAAATATTTATGCGAGAAGTGTGCCTATTTCCGTGTTTTATCGAGTGGATACCAATGTAAATTCTGGAGAGAGCGATCTTACTCAAGTAAGACAATTATCCTTAGGATTAACCCCTAATGTGGTTTTTAGAGTCTATTTTTAGTGAGGTATACATCATTAAAGTGGACTAAATGAATGGCGTATTTCTCTTCAAGGAACTCATTGAAGGTGTTGAAGGTTTAGGTGTCCAGTTGAAGGAAAACTTACTTGGGCAACTTATCTTAAAATTCAAGTATATAGAAACCAATAATTAATATCCTTCAATCATCGATAAACGATAGGTTTGTAGGATTTAATCCTTTCAACAAAAAGCATAGTATTGATATATTGTCTCTAAAACGGATATAAATCGATTGCACTAATTTTCCTACCTAATTTACGAGTATGTAAATTCAAAAGGGTTTCTCCATGTTTTGTAGCACCTCAATCATAAAGTTTTGAAAATTTGATAAAATCTTCGGTTGATGGAAGAATTTTTAATTAAAAAGCACCCTTATAAGCACCCTATCAAAAAGAAAAAACCACAACAATCTTATTACGAAGAGGTTGTGGTTTAATTTTGTGGTCCCACCTGGGCTCGAACCAGGGACCACCTGATTATGAGATGCATTATTTTGATTTTCATTTAGTAACATTTAGCATCTTATGTTCTCATTATCAGTTATTTATGATTTTTTATTTTGTTTCTATTTGCATTTGATTTACCTTTAAAAGGCAATTTGTTGTACAGATGTTGTACTGATTTTAAGCTATCTAAAGTATTTGTAACCGGAAAATAACAATGTCTTATAATCGGCAAATAAGAATGT